>JABLTO010036710.1_pt1 | contig 197029 bp, 152 predicted proteins | sample 7160091 | NCBI WGS metagenome assembly JABLTO01 (sample SAMN14651225, study PRJNA627086) | human gut metagenome | isolation source: feces | host: Homo sapiens | reverse complement strand
TGCCACACCATTTTTGCTCTACGACACGTAATCGGCTGCGAATCAAGACAAATATTTCAATATTTTACGTGTGCTACAACGTTTTCGCTCTACGATACGTAATCGACTGCAAAACAAACCACTTCCACACCCACAAAAAAACTAGTCAAATCAACTATGGTTAATCTGACTAGTTTTACTCTCTTTATTTTCTTTCACAACTTTTAGTCAAGCTCTCCGCTTGTTACCCTTTGGATGTGCATTGCAAGATATCCTATCTCCGACTCATCAAAGGACAACTTAAGCAAATGGCCTATATTGTCACATATGGTGATTGCCATCTGAAATTCCTGGGGAAATTTGTTTTCCATATAATCGTTCAGATTAAGCTTGATTTTTTCACCTTTAAGGGCTCTTGCTATCATATATTTAATGTGATTCATTAGACGGTTGTATGAAATAGATAGAACATTTATTTTTCTTCCTGTTTCAGCTTCTACCATTGAAATACATTCACGTACGCCCTGAGCTATTATCATTGACTGGGATACGTTCTCTGTATCAATGGCTGAATGAATGTGAAGTGCAATATAGCCTACCTCATGTTCATCTATTTCAACACCCATCTTTTCGAGAAGCAGCGGTTTTATTTCCTCTGCTACTTTGTATTCTGAATGAAAAAGAACTCTTATATCCGGTGTTAACGGATTGCTTATTTGCTCATTGTTCTTTATTCTTTTAACTGCAAACTCAATATGGTCTGCCAATGGAAAAAGTATTCTTCTATCAATATTTCCAAATTCTTCTTCCGCCTTGTTTAAAACTGCATCTGCAATCTCTAAACAAACTGGAGAAACTTCATTAACAATGTCTTCTGCCTCTCCTCTTTCCGTACATTCTTTCATTGAATATACAGTGTCTTCTGCTCTTGGTTCAACATACTCAGTAACTTTCTTACCGAACCCGATGCCTTTTCCCAAAATCAAAAATTCCTGACATTTTTCTGCATCAATTGCCACAACCGCATTGTGGTTTAACGCTTTTTTTACTCTATACATATCCTAATTACTCTGTGACATTATTCGTAAATATCAATAGCAAAAAGTGATTCCCCTGCCTGTATATCGCCTTCCTTAAGTAATCTGATTTTTTGATTGTCGCTAAGCTCTGTACACATTACAGGTGATGCCAATGATGGTGCATTGGCAGATAAATAATCCAAATCAAGTTTCATAATAGGATCACCCTTCTTAACTTTCTGTCCTGCTTCTACCATTACATCAAAGCCTTCGCCGTTAAGTTTTACTGTGTCAATACCAACATGGATAATCATACTAATACCATCTTCTGTTGTAAATCCTACTGCGTGCTTAGTATCAAAAACAAATACAATTTCACCATCAGCAGGTGCCTTAACAACTGAATCTGTTGGAGTTACAACTGCACCGTCTCCCATCATTCTGCTTGCAAAAGCTTCATCCGGCGCTGTACCTAAATCTGCGGCTATACCTGTAATAGGGCTTGAGATAATAATTGATTTTACTATTTTTGTCTCTTGCTCCTTCTGATTATTTCCATCCTCAGTCTTGTTTTCAACTTCGTCTGACTGACTACTGCTACCATTATACTCTATATTTGGAGCTGTTTCCAGATAATCTTCTAAGTTAGACTTAATTACTGTTACTTTTGGTCCATAAATTACCTGAACACCGTTACCTTTGTGTACTACACCTGAAGCACCTGTTGCCTTAAGCATTCCGTCATTAACCAATTCAGCTTTAAAAACTGTACATCTAAGTCTTGTTGCGCAACAGTCGACATCAGAAATATTTTTCTTTCCGCCTAAACCGTTAGTAATCATTTCTGATAATTCGTCAACATCACTATTTTCTCCGTTTTCTGACTTGCCGTTTTTCTTAGCTTCAACATCGCTTCTTCTATAAAGTTTGACTTCCTCACTGTCATCCCTACCAGGTGTCTTCAAATCTAATTTTTTAATTAAGAAGCTAAATAAGAAATAATATACGATAAAGTAAACAATACCTACAATAACAATCCAAATCCAGTTAGTCTTTCCATTTCCCTGCATTATTCCAAACAGGAACATATCAATAAGACCGCCTGAGAATGTCATACCTACACCTACTTTAAATACATGCATTAACATATATGCAAGTCCTGCAAATACGCAGTGAATACCATAAAGTACTGGTGCAACGAAAAGGAATGTAAATTCCAATGGTTCTGTAATACCTGTAATCATTGATGTTAAAGCTGCTGACAAAAGAAGACCTGCTACTGCTTTCTTCTTTTCAGGCTTTGCTGTTCTATACATTGCAAGTGCTGCTCCAGGAAGTCCGAAAATCATAAGTGGGAACTTACCTGACATAAATCTTGTTGCTGAAACTGCAAATTTTGTAACTGATGGATCTGCAAGCTGTGCAAAGAAAATATTCTGTGCACCTTCAATTAACTGACCTCCAACTTCCATTGTTCCGCCAACGCCTGTCTGCCAGAATGGAAGATAAAATACGTGATGAAGACCAAATGGAATAAGAAGTCTTTCCATAAATCCGTATACCCATGTTCCTGCGTAACCTGAATTAAGTACTAAATCTCCAACAGAGTAAATTCCGCTCTGGATAACCGGCCAGATAAAGAACATTAAAATACCAACTAATGTGAAAACTAATGAACAAATAATTGGAACAAATCTTGTTCCGCCAAAGAATGATAATACCTGTGGCAATTCGATTTTGTAAAATTTGTTATGAAGTGCTGCAACACCAAGACCAACAATAATACCACCAAACACACCCATCTGTAATGAAGTAATACCTACAACATCTGTTGTGGCACCTTCAAGCATTTTTTCTGCGCCACCGTTAATTGTAATCATGGCACCAATTGATGCGTGCATAATGAAGAAAGCTATAGCTGCTGCAAGTGCTGCAACTTCCTTTTCTTTTTTTGCCATACCTATTGCAACACCCATTGCAAAAATAATCGGCAGGTTAGTAAAAACTATATTTCCCGCATCACTCATTACCTGAAATATTGCATTAAATACTGTTCCAGGTCCCATAATACCTAATAATCCGTATGCTTTAAGCATTGTTTCATTTGTAAATGAGCTACCAAGTCCAAGTAACAAACCTGCTACAGGAAGGATAGCTATTGGAAGCATAAATGATCTTCCTACACGTTGTAAAACACCAAAAATTTTGTCTTTCATTTTTTCTCCTTTCAAACACTAATAATATTTTGGTTCATTTGGGCATGTATCATACATTTACGACTATTTTTGTTATAAGTTGCAGCTCTTTTAAACACAAAAAAAGTAGGTATAACAGATACACGACCCCCTTTAAGATGTGTGTATAGTTAATGCCTACTTAAAGTTACATACTATTTAAAATTATTTAATTTACTCCTTTAGAGTAACATCTTATGGTTGGGATGTCAACCCTGATTTTGATTTTTTCTACCAGATTAGTAGATTTTTATAATAATACCACTGTGATAGGAATTGCTAGGATAAACTCAGATATTATCTTTATTGTTCCTCAATTTTCTTTGCCAAATCTTCCAAATACTCCCAACGGTCCATTTTTTCCATAAGAAGTGTTTCCGTTTCTTCCTTACTTTCCATAAGTTCCCTAAGCTTAACTGAATTAGTTGCATTCTTGACTATTTCACCGTCAAGCTTTTCAATCTTCTCTTCTAATTTTGCAATATCGTCCTCAATTGTCTCGTATTCTCTTTGTTCATTGTAAGAAAACTTAAGCTTTTTGTTTCTTATTTTGTATTTCTCTTTTTCGGTTTTGTCTGAATCTGATTTTCCTGCACTGCTACTTTTTGTTTTTAACAAAGCATTTTCTTCAAGCAGTCCCTTTTCCTTCTTTCGATTTATGTAATCTGTGTAACCACCTTCGTACTGGTCGATTACCCCATTTTCCTCAAAAGAAAAAATTCTTCTGACAACTCTGTCCAGAAAATATCTGTCGTGGGATACGGTAATTACAATTCCATCAAAACTATCCAAATAATCTTCAAGAATTGTCATTGTTTCAATGTCCAAATCGTTAGTTGGCTCATCAAGTATAAGCACATTTGGGGCTTCCATAAGCACCCGCAAAAGATTTAAGCGACGTTTTTCCCCACCTGACAATTTTTCAATCTTACTATACTGCAGTGACGGTTCAAAAAGAAATCTTTCAAGCATAACCGAGGCTGACACAAGCCCTTCCTCTGTTCTTACAAACTCGGCAGTATTTTTTATATAATCAATAACCCTATCATCAGGATTCATATAAGCAATTCCTGCCTCTTTGTTATTTTCAATCTCCTGTGTATAATAACCTATTTTGATAGTCTGTCCAATGTTTACACTACCGCTGTCAGGCTCAATTCTTCCATCAATAATCTTCATTAAGGTAGTTTTTCCACAACCATTTTTGCCCACAAAACCTACTCGGTCGCCCTTTAGAAAATTATAAGAAAAATCATTTATCAAAACTTTGCAGTCATATGCCTTTGAAATATTTTCAAGTTCAATAGTCGTCTTGCCCATTCTTGACTTAATGCTACTTAACTCAATTTTTTCGTCCTGAACAATCCCTTTTTGATTCTTTAGATTTTCATATCTTTGAATGTGGGCTTTCTGCTTAGTGGACCTTGCTCTTGCTCCACGCTGCATCCATTCAATTTCTTTTCGAAGGATGCTCTGACGCTTTCTCTCGCTTGCCTTGGCACTTGCCTCACGCTCAGCTTTTCTCTCCAAAAATCCTGAGTATTTTTCGTTGTAACTATAGATTTTTCCTTTATCAAGCTCGATAATCCTGTTAGTTACGCTGTCTAGAAAATATCTGTCATGAGTAACCATAACAAGCGCCCCCCTAAAACCACGCAACTGATTCTCAAGCCATTCTGCCATTTCGCTATCCAAATGGTTAGTAGGCTCGTCCAAAATCAAAATATCACAAGGTGTAATCAAAACAGAAACCAACGCCAGTCTCTTTCTCTGTCCACCTGAAAGTTCTGAAGTTTTCTGCTCAAAATCAGTAATTCCAAGTCTTGTCATCATCGCTTTAGCCTTAACCAATTCATCTTCATTGGCATGATGGTGAATCATGTTCTGAACACTTTCAAGCACCGTGTCCTCTTCATTAAAAATCGGATTCTGTGGCAAATAATGAATCATCATATTGGCTGCCTTAATTACCTGTCCTTCATCCGGGATTTCAAGACCTGCCATAATCTTAAGCAAAGTGGACTTCCCTGTCCCATTAATTCCTATAATTCCTACCTTCTCCCCTTCGTGAAGGTAAAAACTTGCCTCGTCAAATAATTTTCTTTCTGTATATGAATGTGTTATGTTTTCTAATGATAGAATGTTCATTGTGTTCCTCTTTCTTTGGATTGATTTTATAAACTTGTCATTACTGTTATACTTTTTAGTCTTGTTTTTAATATTACTTTTTAATCTTGCTTTTTATTATTTCTTTTGGTATTGTTCTTTCTTCTTTTTCCTGTCATTTCCTCCACAACCATTTTAAATACTGTTGTTACCGGAATTACTTTTGTCCCAAATTCAAAATCTTCTGAATGATACTGCTTCATAATTATCTTAAGTGCCGCAAACTTATCCTCATCTTCAACAAACTGAATCTGACCGCGTCCCATTACACTTTCGTATGCCATAGTGCAACTCATCTTTTCATCATTTAAAATAAACTCATGTCCACAGTCCATTTCGAAAGCTACCTTATTATTTTTTCTAAGTAATTCAAGCTTCTTTCCCTCGCTTGCGCAGTGAAAATAAAGAACCACCTTACCATCTTCTATATTAAGCCCAAAATTCATTGGCACAATGTATGGATAATCTCCATCATTAATCGCCAATCGGCAAACGTCACATTTATTTATTACTTCAATTATTTCATCAAAATCTTTTATCTCTCTATCGCTTCTTCTCATAGTGTCCTCCTTATATATCTTTTTTATTTATAGTTATTTGTTGATATTTACTGATACTTCTTGCTACCATTATTTCTTTTTTATTAATGGTTTTATCTTAATTTGTTTTTCCCCGATTTCACACTTTTTATTATACAGAAGTAGGCTGTGAAAATCTATGGTAATTCTAAGAAACTCATATATTCAAATTACTTGTGGAATAGCATTTTTTCTCTCTGACACGTAATCCAAAACAAAAATAAATGAGCGCACCATTTCTGATACACCCAATTATATTTCTCCTATTTTCCCTGTATGTTCACTATAACATATTCTGACTTGCAGCCTGTCTTAAACTTGATTTCCCAGTCTGAAATTCCTGATGTTACTATGAAGTTTGTGTTATCACGCTTTTCATATCCATAAACTCTATCGTCACCTAAACCTGTCAGGTTTTCAATATTCATTAACGGAAATAGCTGGCCGCCGTGTGTGTGACCTGACACTACCAAGTCCACGCCTGATTTTGCCTGATTTGCATAATCACATGGCTGGTTATTCATTACAATTGAAAACTTGCTGTCATCAAGACTTGAAGTAAGTTCACTCATTGTAGCTCGTCCTTTATTCTTTTCCACTTCTTCTGAACGATCCTGACGACCGATTATACAAAATCTATTATCTATTAGAACATTTTCATCCTGTAAAACTTTAACATTATTATCCTTCAATTCTTTCACCAAATCAGCCTAACCGTAACCACGGTATGAATCCAGGTAGTAGCCCTTGTCGTGATTTCCAAAAACATAATAAACACCGTATTTTGTTTTCGCACTTCCTAATGTTTTGCAACAACTAATCATATCTTCCTTTGTAGTATCCTCGTCCACAAAATCCCCCGCCACCAAAATCACATCAGGATTTTGTTTTTCAATTTCTTTCATTCGCTCTGCAAAACCTTCTCCGTGAAAAGTCGTTCCAACATAAGAGTCGGACAACAGTGCCACCTTAATATTGCCAACTTTTTTGTCTGTCTTTATTGTGTAATCCTTCTGCCAAATATGATGCGCCTGATACCAGCCGACGCACAAATAAACAAAAGTAAAAACCACAGTAATAATGCCTGCATAATATCTTTTGAAGCTCTTTTTCTTTGTAATCAAATTGAAAATCAACTCAATCACAAACCAGAATATTGTTAAATGAAGCAAACAAATACTTCCCTACTTCCGTAATCCCCCATTCATTAGCTGAAAACTTTTTTCATATTATGATTACTAATCTTTCCGCCTCCTAGTTTAACGCATTTTTCCAAATATATAACACCGCCGAAAGCGCAAATTTAATATTCACACTTCCTGCTGTTTATTTTATACATTATTTCAAAAATTTCACACTATATCAATTGCATTTTTCAATAACTAACTTTCCAATGATAATTATAATGCAATTTTCCAAACTACTTTTCACTGCAAAGCATCTCCTACAACTTCCACTCTGCACTTGCCAATTGTTTTTCTACCATATTGCTGTAGATTCCACCTGTCTTTGCAAGTTCATCCGGCTTACCCTGCTCGGCAACTTTTCCATCTTTTAGTACAACTATTTTGTCTGCGTTGGCGACTGTTCTCATTCTATGAGCAATAATCATAACTGTTTTGTTTTGTATTAATTTGGACAAAGATTCCTGAATTAATGTTTCGTTGTCTACGTCAAGTGAAGCTGTAGCTTCGTCCAGTAAGATAATTGGTGCATCTTTTAAGAAGGCACGGGCAATTGAAACTCTCTGTCGTTCACCCCCTGACAGCTCTGAACCGTTTTCGCCAATTGTTGTCTGCCATCCATTAGGAAGCTTGTTAACGAACTCATCGCAATGGGCAAGCTTTGCCGCTGCCATTACCTCTTCGTCTGTTGCGTCTTTTTTACCAATTCTGATATTTTCCATAATTGTGTTGTTAAACAAAGTTACATCCTGAAATACTATGGAATAAAGTGACATTAAAGATTCATGATCAACATTTGAAATATCCATACCACCTACTATGATTTTTCCTTTTGTAATATCCCAGAATCGTGAAGCCAATCTTGAAACTGTAGTTTTTCCTCCACCTGAAGGTCCAATAATTGCTGTAACTTCGCCCTGTTTTGCGATAAAACTTACATCAGACAAAACTTCATTATTAGTGTCATAAGAAAATCCTACATTTTCAAATTTAATATCAAAACCATTGTTATTCATTTCAGTTGTTCCGTTCTGAACCTTATGGGATAAAATTTCATCCATTCTTTCGCACTGAACATCTGCACTGATAATTGCAGCAAGATTCTGTAATGATACCTGCATCGGGTCATACAATCTTGAAACTAACAACAAAAACATAAAGAATGTTAAAACATCCAAGCTTCCCTTTGAAAGAAGTATTCCACCTGTTAATGCTACAGTTGCAATTCCAAGTTTCAAAATCATCTGGGCACTTGCAACAAAAACAGCAGTTCCAAGTTCTGTTACAATAGAATGTTTTTCCACTGCTTTAATTTTCTTATCAAGACCAACCATATAATCATCTTCTGCACTGTTGGCTCTTAAATCTCTGACAGTTTCAAGGCATTCCTGAATGCCGTCGGCACATGCCATTTTCAACTTCATCTGATGTCTGCCCAGTTTCTTCTGAACATTTCCTGAACAAATAACAATTATAAATGAAACAGGTAGTACCCAAAGCGCCGCAATTGCCATTCTCCAATCAAAGAAAAACAAGCTGATTGCAACTAACAATGTTGAGATGCAAGAACCGAAAAGTTCAGGAATCCAATGCGAAGATGCTGTTTCAATTGTTGCACAGTCAGCCATAATTGTACTTGTAAGGTCTGACAAGTCTTTTTTGCCAAAATAAGATAACGGTATTTTTCTTAATTTTTCTGCCAAAGTAATTCTTCTTACACCACTTTCAACATATGTAGCAAGAAATGTTGAGTTGTACTGTATGTAAGTTGTAATACCAATAAGAACAAGGCAGCCAATGCATGCTAAGAGATAAAACATCCCCTTTTGGAAAGCAACTCCGTTCAGGTAATCTTTAACAAAGAAATAAAGTACTCCAACAGGGAACATTAATACAATGTTCGAAACTGTTACTGAAACAAAAGCCTTAATCATATCATTTGCACCCTGTTTTGAAAGTGCATATTTATGCTGTATTTTTTCTTTTAATCCCATGTTAAGCACCTACCTTCCATTTTACTGATTTGTTATATTCATTCCACATATGTGCATACAAACCGTCTTTTTCAACTAATTCTTTATGAGTTCCAACTTCCACAATCTCGCCATCTTTCAAAACAAAAGTTTTGTCAGCGTCAACTACTGAAGACAAACGATGAGCTATCATAATAACTGTCTTGCCTTTTGACAATTGTGAAAACGCCTGCTGAACTTTTGTTTCATTGTCAGGATCAGCGAAAGCTGTTGCCTCATCCAAAATCAATATAGGTGCATCTTTAAGCATTGCCCTTGCAATTGAAAGTCTCTGTGCCTCGCCACCTGATACATAAGTCCCCTTTGAACCGATTACCGTATCCACTCCGTTAGGGAATTTTTCAATAATATCCTCACACTGGGCATTTTTCAAAGCCTCCATAACCTCTTCTCTTGTGGCATCTTTTTTTCCCATCTTAACATTATCCAAAATAGAAATTTTCAAAAGTTTGCTATCCTGAAATACAAAAGAAACCATACTCATTAACTGTTTTGTAGGAATATCCTTTACATTAACTCCACCAATTGTAATTGCCCCTTCTGTTGTGTCAAAAAATCTTGCAATCAGACTTGCCAAAGTAGTTTTTCCACCGCCTGAAGGACCAACAAAAGCAACATGCTCACCTTCTTTTATTTCCAACCTTACATTATTAAGAGCATTCTTTCCTGCATCTTCATAACGGAAAGTTACATTATCAAACTTAATCGATGCCTTAGAAATCTTCTTTTCCTCCTTAGCTTCAGGAAGAGGTTTTCTTTCAAGAATATTTTCGATTCGCTTAATGGCATCTTCAACAATCATCTCATTTTCACTTGAATACATTATCTTACTTAATGTAACTGTAATAATCGGAGTGATAATAATATAAAATAATAAATTCAATAAAAACTTATTGTCATAATTTCCACCTGCAAGCATAAAACCTGCCCCTATTAAAACTGCAAAAACTGCATTAATAATTGTTGTATAAAAAGTCATTGGAAGTCTAAGTTCCTTAGTATAAGCGATTACCCACTTTTTATATTTTTCAATTGAATTTTTAAATTTCTTAAAAGAAAAAACTGACTGACCGAAAGTTTTAACTACCGGAATACCTCTTACATATTCCACTGCCTCTGCTGACATTTCTTCAAGGGCGTTCTGATATTCTTCCATCTTAGTTTTCATGCGGCTTCCTGCCATTGTACCCATTATTGCAAAAGACAAAACTACGGGAATTAAGCTTAACAGCCCAAGTCTCCAGTCAAATACCAAAAGCAAAGCAAGCAAACCTACAGGTGTTGCCACTGCTCCCGCTTTGTCCGGAAGCTGATGGGCAAGATAAGTTTCAGTTGCCGCACTTGATTCATTTACGATTTTTCTTATTTTTCCTGTTCCCTCGCTTTCCATTATTCCCATTGGTAATGTTAAAATATGTTTCATAAGGCTTGAACGTATGGCTGCCTGTACGCGGAAAGCCGCAATATGTGAGCACATTAATGCTCCAATATAAATAATCATTGAAAGCAATGCAAAACCTACCGCTTTCCAGCCATACTCTGAAAGATTCTGCGCCTGACCGAATTTAGGCGAAACATCTAACACTTCCTTAATGATTTTCCAAATAAAATAAAATGGTGACAGTGCAATTAATGCACTAACTGCTGAAAGTACCCAGGATGCAATGGTTAAGTATTTGTAATTTCCTGCATACTTGAAAAGTTTTGATAACGCACTTTCTTTTTTCATTTCTTCTCCTTTCAAAAGTTGTACATGTTCCCCTGAACAAATAGGGAAATTTTTATTGCAAACACGTTCCTTTTATCATTTTGCTCCGCCGTTTATGGTAAGTCCAAAAATCAAAACTCGCCTACGGATTGAACAGATGATTTTTGGCTTACACTATGCTCGTAAAACTTCAAAAAGGTGCCTATTGTTTGCTTCTAAAATTTTCCCTATGTGTTGGAATAAAACGTATTTGCGTATGTTGTTATGAAATGTTGTTTTGGAGGTTGTTTTGGCTCATTTGAGTTAGGATATTCTAACTGCAAGGTTTAAATATTGACTGCTTTTTTAAGCAGCCTATACTTAATTTTCTTTATTATCTTTAACACTCCATTTTTAATGCTTTATTCTAAATGTCTTATGATGTTTGCATTATTTTTCCACGCTGTTGCCGAATTTCATTATTGTGTCCCATCCACCATAATGGAATTTTTCCAGCATCATCATGTATTTTAGTGCTTTTTCTTTTGGCATTTTGTGTCTTACGACTTCGAACATACTTTCAAACATTGCTCTTGTCATTATGTGTATAAATTCTTCGGTGATTACTTCACCTTCTTCTCCCTGAAAGTTGATTGCCTCCATATATTTATATGTGTACTCTGTTTCAATTTCAACCAGACTTTCCACAAAGTTTTGAAATTTTGTTCCATATGATGCATCAAGTAACAACTCAAATTCCTCAAAGTTATCGTAAACATAGTCAAGTATTGTTTTCATTCCTTCACTGACATATGTTTCCATCATTGATGGTTGTTCTTTGGCATCTAACGCATGGAAGCTTTCCTGTGTTTCCAAAAACATCTTAATAATTCTGTCTGATACCGGCTCTACAATGACACTGAATAATCCCTCCTTGCCACCAAATCTGGAATATATCGTTCCTGTTGTTGTGTCAGCCTTTGCTGCAATTGTTCTTAATGATGATTTGGAAAAACCTTTTTCAAGGAATTCTTCTTTAGCACAAGCTAAAACTCTCTCATAAACACCTTCAACCTGTTTAGTCACTTTAACCTCCCAACTTCTATAACAGTGTTATATAACACTGTTATGATACTATCTACTAATGATTTTGTCAATATTTTCCTGTGCTCCATATATGGATCTATTGCCATTTACAACGTAAGCAAGACTGCATACTACCACAAAAACAAGCATATTGTTTCCACCAAAAACCTCTATTCCAAGCATAATCGGTGCCATTAATGTATTAGTGGCACTGCCAAAAACTGCCGCATAACCAAGTGATGCACATAACATCGGAGAAATTCCAAGAAAGCTGCCAAGTATTATTCCCAGAGAAGCCCCTATTGAAAATAATGGTGTAACCTCTCCACCCTGAAATCCTATTGATAAAGTTAAAACTGTAAGCAACAATTTAAGGAACCAATCCACCTGAAAAATTTCTCCATTTCCAAATGCGTTTGAAATCAGGTTTGTGCCAAGTCCGCTGTATCTGCCCTGCCAAAGTAATAATAAAATTATTGCCAATGGTATTGAAACCAAGCCTATTCTTAAGTATGGATTTACAATTTTTTCAGCCATTATTTTTTTCAGTAATTGAAGTAAATAAGAAAAAATTCTTCCTACAATTCCAAATGCTAACCCTAAAATTATGATTATAATTACTGTTTTTGCATCTGAAATATTAATTGTTTCATTTAATTCTACTGCAAACTTTTCCAGTCCCAAAGAATGTGATGTAAAGGATGCCACAAAAGCTGCCGTTATTGCCGGGAGCAATGCCTGATAATCCATGTAACCTGCCACAATTACTTCCATTGCAAAGAAAGTTGCCGCCAACGGTGTCTGAAATAATCCACCAAAACCTGCTGCCATACCGGTTATTAACATAATCCTGCTATTATCAGGAGTTTTTAACTTTCTTCCCATATAATGCGACAATGTTGCACCTATCTGAACCGCCACACCTTCTCTTCCTGCACTTCCTCCAAACAAATGTGTAATCCATGTTCCTATCATTACAAGCGGCACCAAAGCCATAGGGATTGAATCCCTTTTATTCTGTCCTGCCTCAAAAACCAAAGTCATTCCCTTTAGACTAACCTTGCTAAAATATGAATACATCCAAACAATAAACAAACCTGCTATTGGCAAAAAAGGTATCAGATATTTGTAATTAGCTGTCCTAAAATCTGAAATGGCAAGTAATCCTCTGCCAAAAATTGTGTCCACTATTCCAACTATAATACCAATAATCACTGCCATTGCTATGTACTTAATAACAAGCGTCAATTTAATGTTGACATTGCTTTTTTCTATTTCCATTGTTATTTCTCCTTACTTTTATTTTTTTATCATATCGGCAGAGAGAAAATGACTGCAAACAATAGGAAGATTTTTGAAATTTTGCGAGCATAGTGTACAGCGATAAACTTACTGTTTGAGCCGAAGGCGAGTTTAAGTTTTCGCTGTACGATAGACGGCGGAGCAAAATAAGAAAATCAACGTGTTTGAAGGCATTTTCTCTCTAACGATATATAAACTTGCAAAAAACTCATAACGCGTAAAAAGCTGACTTCCCCTGTGTATTACACAGAAGTCATCAGCTTGTTATAAGCGGTTTCGATTAAATCGTGGGAGAACCTCATTCCCTTTTTTCTATTGCAAACATACATATTTATGTTCTTATACCTACGTCAAACCTTAACACATTTATATGAATGTGTCAATTATCTTGTATTCCACAAAAAAGGCACCGGTAACTGCTTTAAAAGTCAGTTCCGATGCCTTTTTTCGTATATGTTTACTTAGTTTTTTTTGCTCATATTATGTGCGTATCCCAAGGTCATTTTTCCACCTTTGTGCAAGCACATGTGGAATAAGACCTTTTTACACTATAATATTATTTTACGTTAAATGCTTTTATTCCAGGATAAACTGCACTATCGCCTAATTCTTCTTCAATTCTAAGAAGCTGGTTATACTTAGCCACACGCTCACTTCTACTTGGTGCACCTGTCTTAATCTGACAAGTGTTAAGCGCTACTGCAAGGTCAGCAATTGTTGTGTCTGCTGTTTCACCTGAACGATGTGAAGAAATAGCTGTGTAACCTGCCTTGTGAGCCATCTTGATTGCCTCTAATGTTTCTGAAACAGAACCAATCTGATTTAATTTAATTAAGATTGCATTACCTGCACCTATTTCAATACCTTTTGCAAGTCTTTCTGTATTAGTAACAAATAAGTCATCACCTACTAGCTGAACCTTGTCACCAAGTCTGTCTGTAAGTTTCTTCCATCCTTCCCAATCTTCTTCATCAAGACCGTCTTCAATAGAAATGATAGGATATTTTTCGCATAATTTTGCCCAATGTTCAATAAGCTCTTCAGCTGTATACTCTGTTCCTGCCTTTGGAAGCTTGTAGTATCCTTTACCTTTTTCGCTCTTCCATTCTGAAGATGCTGCATCCATTGCAATCTTAAAGTCTTTGCCAGGTTCATATCCAGCTTTCTTTACAGCTTCAAGAATTGTTTCAATAGCTTCTTCATCAGACTTAAGTGCAGGTGCAAAACCACCTTCATCACCAACTGATGTAGCTAATCCTCTTTCTTTTAAAATTACTGCCAAAGCGTGGAATACTTCTGCACACCATCTTAAGCATTCTTTAAATGAAGGTGCTCCTACAGGCATAATCATAAATTCCTGTACGTCTAATCCTGATGATAAAGCATGGCAACCACCATTAACAATGTTCATCATTGGTACTGGTAATCTATTTCCTGAAATACCACCTAAAAATCTATAAAGTGGAATATCTAACGAGATTGCTGCTGCTCTTGCTGATGCAATTGATACTGCAAGAATAGCATTTGCTCCAAGTTTTGTCTTTCCCTTAGTTCCATCTGCATCAATCATAGCCTTATCTACTGCATAAATATCTGATGCATCCATTCCAATAAGAGTATCATTTATAATTGTATTAATATTTTCTACAGCTTTCTGAACGCCCTTACCTAAGTATCTGTTCTTATCGCCATCTCTAAGTTCTAATGCTTCAAACTCTCCTGTTGATGCTCCACTAGGTGCTGTACCTCTCCCAATAGTATCGTCTGTCAAATATACTTCAGCTTCTACGGTTGGATTTCCTCTTGAATCTAAAATTTCTCTTCCAATAACCTTTTCAATTTCCAAATAATTCATTATAGTATGCTCCTCTCTGCTTTTGGACTTCTATACCGAAAGGTAGCTAATCTTTCGGTACTTAGATATTTCTAAAGAGTCCAAATGATTTATTCGTTGAAGTTAGTTAGCTATAGCTAACCATAATTATATTAAGCTAATTATTATGAAAATGCAAGATGTTTTTTGAATTATTCTTGTTCTGCCGTCGCCAATTACGGAATCTGAGAGCGAAATTTCTGTGGCTTCCGTAATTGATCTTGTTCAATACGTGTGGGACAGCATTTTTGTTCTACGACACGTAATTTTGCGCTGGAAATAAACAATTCTTCTTCAAATTACGTGTCAGATTGAACTTTTATTGTATGACACGTAATTCACACTCAAATAGATTGGCAACCCCTCAAAAAATTCGATTCCACAAAAAAGAGAGACACCACTCCTTGGCATCTCTCCTAGTATCCGGCTAACCTTCTATACTTGGGTTATAAATATTCTGTTTTACATATACATTTTAAAACATGCTTAAATATGCTTCTTAGAAATATAATCAAATCACATATACCTCTTAAAGATATGATTGAATATATATGAATTTAAATAGGCAAGCACTGCGAATCCCACAAACAGCATTACATAAACAACGCTTCCTGCGGATCTACCTAATAGCACAAGCAATATAATAGGCAACAATGTTATAAATACTATTAACAGTGTCCATGGGAAATGTCCTATTCCCATAAGGAAAGCGTTTTTCAGTGTGTTTTTGATGGTATTTTCAAATGTACTTTGAAGTGCCATTGCATATAAAAACACAAACAAAATAGCAAGCGCTGCTGCAAGCATTAAACCTTTTAGCACTGTTGTTACTATTGTTTTTTCAAAACTATTAATTATGTACAAATCAATTGTTGGTATTAATGCCAACAATAATAATATAATCCACATAATTGTTGACTGTTTAAAATTCTCTTTAAACAGTCTGAAATAGTTTCTGCAAATATATCCTTCTCTGTTTTCTGCCATCTTCTTGGTCACCCCGTAAAGTGCTGTAGTTGAAGCACCTATAGTAATTATAGGCAATGAGCATAAAACAAATAACAAATTTAAAACTACCAAATCCGCTATTCTTGATACCACTTCATAAAATTTACTGTCTATTCCAAACACTGTTTTTTCCTCTCTAAACTGCTCTTATACTTAATTTAATATCTCCAAGTCTATTATTTTCTTCTGATGACAAGACACAAGTACAATTATTAATCATTTTATACAAGACGCAAATACAATCTTTAATCATCTTTAATCATTTTTATATTTCTTTTACAGAATCTCTCTCCAAAAGTTCAGCCTGAAAAATCAACTGCTTCTTTTCATCTTTTCCATTTATGATATCCATTAATAGTTCTATTGATGATTTTACCATCTGTTCACATGGCTGTTTCATTGTGGAAAGTGATGGCTGAAAATATTTTGACATTTCAATTCCATCGAACCCTAACACTGAATAATCATCTGGTATTTTCTTACCTGCCTCCGAGATAGCCTTATATGCACCAAAAGCTGTCAAATCAGAAATAGCATAAAGTGCAGTAAACTCTTCTTTTGACTGCAATAATTCTTTTGTTACTTCATAACCGTTTGCCACTGAATATTCAGGAATATCATCTTTCATATATCTTACAAGATTTTCATTCACTTTAATGCCATTATCTTCCAAAGCTTCCCTGTACCCCTTTAATCGAAGACCACCTACTGCCTGATCACTACTTTTACCTGAAATCATAGCTATCTTCTTATGACCTTTTTTGCAAAGATAATCTACTGCTCTGTAGCTTTCCTTTTTATCATCAATAGAAACTGATGAACACTTTCTTTTTGGTGCTGTCATATTAACAGCTACAGTACACAGTACATATGGTACTCCTATTTCTTCAAGCCTTGTGTCAAGATAATCCATCTGTCCACCAAGAAAAATTAAGCCCTTTAATCTTTTCTCCTTTGCAAGCTGTACTGCTACACTTACATCATCCTGGTCCTCACCTACTGCATGAAGTAAAAATGTATATTCATGTTTTTTAAGTTCTTCCTCAAATATTTTTAACATTCCCTGAAAGAACTGGTTATCAATACCCTTTATTAACAGTGCTATCGTATTAGATTCTGTCATTTTCAAATTTCTGGCACTATTGTTAGGAACATAATTATATTCTTTTATAACCTTAAGAATTCTTTTTCTGGTATTCTGATTAATGCCTGGATCATCATTAATTGCTCGAGAGACAGTGCTAATTCCAACTCCGCATATCTTCGCTATGTCTTTAATAGTTAAATTTGCCACGCCTTTCCCCTTTCGTTGTATATAATTATATATTTTTTAATTCCACAATCTGGTATTCTATCATATACATGTTATTTATGCAAAAAGCTGCGAAAATTAATTTTCGCAGCTTTTTATTATTTTATCCTCTACCATAAATAACTGTTAATTCTTTTATTGTATTGGATAATTTCTTTGTAATTTGTGTGGATTTTGCACGCCAGCACCAGTTACCTCCCAACGTTGATGGTGTATTCATTCTTGCCTTGTTATCAAGATGTAAATAATCCTGCATAGGAATAATACATGTATTGGCAGTAGATGCCTGAGCCATGCGAATAATTTCATCAACTAATTCCGACTTGTCTTCCACTTTTCTTCCTATGTATTTTTGAATCATCTCTATTTCTTCCGGTTCAATACTGTCTAACCATCCCTTTAACGTTTCGTTATCATGAGTTCCTGTATACACTACACAGTTTTTGTCATAATTGTATGGTAAATAATCTCTCGGTCCGGATGAATCCCTGCTGTCAAAAGCAAATTCCAAAACCTTCATATTCGGAAATCCCGAATCATTAACCAGCTGTCTTACTGAATCAGTTATGTACCCCAAATCCTCAGCTATAATATTAACATTACCTAAGCAATATTTTATAGCATTAAATAAGTCTATTCCAGGTCCTTTCTCCCAATGTCCGTTCGTTGCATCCTTATCACCTGCAGGTATTGAATAATATTCATCAAACCCTCTAAAATGATCTATTCGTACAACATCATATAACTGAACACTTCTTTCTATTCGCTTTATCCACCAATCATAATTAGTCTGCTTATGATATTCCCACTTGTATAAGGGATTTCCCCAAAGCTGTCCTGTTGCAGAAAATCCATCTGGTGGACAACCTGCAACAGCTGTAGGCTTTCCCACATTATCCATTTGGAATAACTCAGGATGTGACCAAACATCTGCACTATCATAAGCAACATATATTGGAATATCTCCAATAATTTTTATACCATTGTCGTTGGCATATTTTTTCAATTTATACCACTGCCTATAAAATTCATATTGGACAAATTCATAAAATTCAATTTCTTCGCTTAGCTCTTTTTTGTAATATTCCATAGAATATTTCCATCTAAGCTTTATATCTTCAGCCCAATTATCAAAGCTTCTGCCTTCAAATCTTTCCTTTATGGCCATGAACATTGCATAATCATTTAACCAATAGCAGTTTTCATCTTTAAACTTTTTGAACTCCTCTTTTTCACCAATGTTACTTTTCTTGTACGCTTTCTTTAAAAGTTTAAATCTGCCGTTATACAATTTTTCATAGTCAACTGCGTCAGCCCTGTTGCCAAACTTTACCTTTTTACATTCCTCTTCTGTTAACAATCCCCGATCTATTAGATCTTCTAAACTGATAAAGTAAGGATTTCCTGCGTATGTAGAAAATGACTGATATGGTGAATCTCCATAACTTGTTGGTCCTATAGGTAGTATCTGCCAATATTTTTGATTGGAATTTTTCAAAAAATCCACAAACTTATATGCTTCCTTTGAAAAACTTCCAATGCCATATTTTCCCGGCAAACTTGAAATTGGTAATAAAATTCCACTAGCCCTCATAGCTTCTCCTCATATGTTACTTAACCTTTTACTGCTCCTGCAGCTACACCCTTAATAATATGCTTCTGACATGTTAAGTAGAAGAATATTACAGGTATAATACTTAAAATGATAAGTGCCATTATTGCACCTAAATCTACTGAACCGTAGCTTCCCTGTAAGTACTGAATATGAATTGGAATAGTTCTGTACTGATCAAGATCAAGAACCAAATATGGAAGTAAGTAATCGTTCCATATCCACATAATTTCAAGAATACCTACAGATATTAATGTTGGTTTTAACATTGGAATAATAACAATAAAGAATGTTCTGATTGGTCCACATCCATCAATTGCTGCTGCTTCTTCAATCTCAAGTGGTAAACCTTTAATAAATCCTGTGAACATAAATACTGCCATACCTGCACCAAATCCTAAATATATAATCGGAATAGTCCAAGGTGTATTAAGTCCCAATGAATCTGCTGTATTTGACAATGTGAACATTACCATCTGGAATGGTACTACCATTGAAAATACAAACAAATAATATACTATCTTACAAACCATACTATCAACTCTTGCTATGTACCATGCTGCCATTGATGTACAAATCAAAATCAACACTGTTGATAAAACTGTAATTACAAAACTATATAATACCGATTTAAAAAACGGATAATTTCCAAATGTAAAACCTTTGATATAGTTTGCCCAACCTACTAACGCCTCACCAGTAGGCCATGCAAATGTGTCTGTTTTTACAAAGGTGTTAGCTTTGAAAGAGTTCATTAACACAATAAATATAGGACTAACATAAGCTAAAGTTACAATTGTCATTATTGTAGTCAACATTTTTCCATGTTTTAATGGAATTTCACTTGTCTCTTTCATTTTTTTCTTTTTCGGTGTAGCTTTCACTGTAGAATCTTTAATTGTTGAATTCACTGTTTTCTCATTGTTCATTACTGCTGCACCTCCTTAGATCTTGTTGCCTTAAGCTGGATAATTGATATACCTGCAACTAAGATAAAGAATATAACGGCTTTCGCCTGGGCAACTCCCTTACCTGTAAGAGACTGTCCGTAAAATGTGTTGTAAATGTTAAGTGCCAACATTTCTGTTGTCTTTATAACTGAACCATCCTTTAACTGTTCAAACGGCTGTCCGTTTGTTAAAGCTAAGTTCTGATCAAAAAGTTTAAATCCATTTGTTATTGTTAAGAATAAACAAATTGTAATTGATGGCATAATATTTGGAATTGTAACTCTTGTCAATGTCTGCCATTTTGTTGCTCCATCAATTTTTGCTGCTTCAATTAATTCTCCCGGAACTGCCTGCAAACCTGCAATATATATAATCATCATATATCCTATCTGTTGCCAGCACATAAGAATAATTAATCCCCAGAAGCCATATCTTGTTTCCATAAGAATTGAAGTATTAATTTTTCCTAAAACGCCATTGAAAATCATACTCCAAATATAACCAAGAACAATACCACCTATAAGGTTAGGCATAAAAAATGCTGTTCTGAATAAGTTTGCTCCCTTAATCCCCAATGTTAATAAATATGCTATTAAGAAAGCTAACACATTTATTATAAATAGGGATACTATTGCATACAAAGCTGTATACCAAAATGCATGTATAAATGACGCATCATTAAATGCATCCATATAATTTCTAAAACCTACAAAAGAAGCATCACCTATTGTAACAAATTTACAAAATGATAAATAAATACCTCTCAAGAAAGGATATATAAATCCAATGCAAAATGCTAAAAATGTAGGTGCTAAAAATAGAAGAAAGCATCTTTGAATAGGTTTGCGAAGAAGTTTAGAATTTACAGATGTTCCACCATTATGTTTTTTCTTTTTTCCTTTCACTTCAATCTCCTCCTAATTCTTATTCAAAATAGAATTTTCAAAATTTTTCTATTTTTTAATAAAGGGGCAGACACTGCCTGCCCCACAATGTGTTAATAATTTAATTATGATTTTATACTTATCAATCTAAAACCTTATTACTTGTTAGCTGCTTTGTACTGAGTAGCCCAGCCCTGAACGAATGCTGTCTTAACATCATCCCATGATCCGCCTGCATCATATTTGTTCATTGCTGCTACAAGACTTGCTCTCCATTCATCTACGTTAGGTGTGTAGTTAAATGACCAGTCAACATTGTAATTTCCTGCTTCAAGTAAATCGTTAGCATTCTTTAAGAATACGTTACCGCTGTCTGCTGCCTTCTTATAAGGGATTGCACCAAACTGTTCTGCCATAACTTTTGTTCCTTCTTTTGATGTTACTAACCATTTCATAAATTCAAGTGTTGCCTTCTGATCTGCTTTTGAAGCCTTAGCATTAACTGCCCAACAGTTTTCTGTTCCTGAACAAAGACCTGCTTTTTCTTCACCTTCAACTCCACAGTAAATTGGAATCATCTGCATATCATCGTCTGAAATTGACTTTTTCAAAGCATCATATTCCCATGTACCATTCTGGTAGAATACTGCTTCGCCCTTCTTGAATTCGGCTTCAGCATCGTAACCACCTGTTGCCAAAGTTTTCTTGTCGTATTTGCTGTTGTTGATATATAAATCCCAAACATTTTTGAAGTTATCTAAGTATGTTCCCTTAATTTCTGCAGGGGCATCCTTCCATCCGTCATCTCTTCCTTCATAGAATAAAGGCATATTAGCTAAGTGACCTGTAAATCTCCAAGATGAAGCGTCATCCATACCTGATGATGTAAATGCATCAAATCCAAGCTTGTCTGCTCTCTTGTGGATATCTTCTGCAACTGACTTTAATGAAGCGAAATCCTTAATGTCTGTAATTTCATATCCTGCTTTCTTAAGTAATTTCTTATTTACAATAATTCCGTAACTTTCATAACAATAACCCATTGACGCAACCTTGCCGTTTTCATCTTTTAAGTTAAATGCATCTGTACTTAATTCTTTGTAAACATCTGTATCTTTAAGATCGATGCAATAATCATCCCAAGTCTTAACTGCTGCCTGGTTACCAACAACAAATAATGTTGGAGCTGCTGATTTACCCATCTCAGATGTTAATGTTGAATTGTAGTTTCCTGAAGCTGCTGTAACTACTTTTACTTTTACTCCATTTTCTTTTTCGTATGTCTTTGCAATTCCCTGTAAAGCTTCATCTGCTTCCGGTTTAAAGTTTAACCAGTAAACTGAACCCTTTGAATCTGAGCTTGCTTTGTCGCTCTTTGAACTGCTACCACAACCTGCTAATAACCCTGCTACCATTGTTGCACACAATGCTACACTTAATAATTTCTTACGCATATTCATTTCTCCTTTTTATTTAAAATATGTATTTAGGTTATCCGTCATTTTCAAATAAATGTTGGTATTTACAATTTATTTGGAAACGTTTCCTATATCCTGATAGTAGCACTTTTTGGAAACGTTTACAATACTATTTTCACCTTTTTTTCACAATTCGGCCTTTTAGCTAATTTTCAGTTCTTTCTTTTGTGCATATTGTATAGTATTAGTAACGTTTTTATATATTTTTTATGCATTTGAAATATATTTGTTATTTTTCTTTCTAGTGAATATGCTATTATATGAGAGTGTTTTTTTTGTTTTATTGGTATTTTTTTTGAGTTTTTTCTTGATTTTTATAGTTTTCAGATACGATTTTAAAAGTATTTAATTCCATATATTTTAGATTTGTTTAATTCAGTTCTTATAAAGAAGAAGCCACACACTTATATGTGCGACTTCTCTTTTAAAGCTAAAAATTATTTATTATCTGAACACAATATGCTACTGTTCCAATTTCCAAATATCTCTATTATATTCTTCAATTGTTCTATCTGATGAGAAATATCCTGCTTTTGCAATATTTACAAGCATCTTCTTAGCCCAATCATGTCTATTTTCATAATCAGCATAGGCCTGCTCTCTTGTTTTTACATATGCATCAAAATCAGGGAATGTCATAAACCAGTCTTTTCCAATAAGTTCATTTGAAAGTCTTTCAAGACGTTCCTTGTCACCTATGGACATAAGTTTGCTTCCTGTTATAAAATCAACTGCTTCTTTAATAACCGGATTATTGTTATAGTACTTTGCAGCACAATAGCTTCCGTTAGCATATCTTTCTACAACAGTTTCACTTAAATCACCAAAAATGTAAATATTGTCATCTCCAACAAGATCATGGATTTCTACATTAGCACCATCTTCAGTACCTAAAGTTACTGCTCCATTAAGCATAAATTTCATATTACCTGTACCACTTGCTTCTTTTGATGCAAGTGAAATCTGTTCTGAAATATCGCATGCCGGAATTAACTTTTCAGCCCATGTTACATTATAGTTTTCAACCATTACAACTTTAAGATATGAACTAACCTCAGGGTCATTATTTATTAATTCCTGAAGGCAAAGTATAAGATGAATTATGTCCTGTGCAATAATGTATGCAGGAGCTGCCTTTGCTCCAAAAATTACTGTTATTGGAGTTGTTGGCTTTTTGCCTGCTTTAATTTCTAAATATTTATGAATTATATATAATGCGTTTAATTGCTGACGTTTATATTCATGAAGTCTCTTAATTTGAATATCAAAAATAGAGTTTTCATTAATTTCTACATTCTGTCTTTCCATTAAGGCATTCTTTAATTCTGCTTTCTTTGTGTTTTTAATACTAAGAATCTTGTTTAATACTTCCTCATTGTCTTTATAATCCAAAAGTTTTTCTAATTCTGTTGCATCTTTCTTAAATCCATCCCCAATAAGTGATGTAATAAGCTCTGTAAGCTGTGGATTGCTATGAATAAGCCATCTTCTAAACGTAATTCCATTAGTCTTATTATTAAACTTTTCAGGATAGATTTTATAAAAATTATTTAATTCTACATTCTTAAGAATATCTGTATGAAGTGACGCCACGCCATTAACACTTGATGAATAATGAATGTCAATGTGAGCCATATGTACTCTTTCTTCTCTATCGATAATGTAAACTGAACCATCATCATACTTTCTTCTTACTTTATCATCTAATACTTCAATAATAGGAATAAGCTGTGGCACCGCCTTCTTAAGATATGATATAGGCCACCTCTCTAAAGCTTCTGCTAAAATTGTATGATTAGTATACGCACATGCCCTTGTTACAGCTTCAATGGCATCATCCATTTCAAGTCCTCTTTCTACCATTAAACGGATAAGTTCAGGAATAACCATTGTTGGATGTGTATCATTAATCTGTATAACCGCATAATCAGCTAAGTCATATAACTTGCATCCTTTTTCTACTGCTTCATCAAGAATTAATTGAGCTGCACTTGATACCATAAAATACTGCTGATAAATTCTAAGAATTCTACCTGCATCATCACTGTCGTCAGGATAAAGGAATAGTGTAAGATTCTTTTCAATATCCTCTTTGTTAAAATTAATTCCGTCTTCTACAATATTTTCATCTACACTTTCAATATCAAATAAGTGAAGTTTATTAGTTGTGCTGTCATAACCTGTCACATCAATATCATACATTCTTGAAGTAACATCCATATCTCTAAACTTAACTGTATATGTTACATCAGTCTTTGTAAGCCAACTTTTTTCTGTAAGCCATGGATCTGGAATTGTAGTCTGTGCATTATTCTTAAATACCTGTCTGAATAATCCGAAATGATAGTTTAATCCTACTCCGTCACCATTAAGTCCTAATGTTGCAATAGAATCCAGAAAGCAAGCTGCAAGTCTTCCAAGTCCTCCGTTTCCAAGAGATGGCTCCTTTTCAAATTCTTCTATTTCACATAAATCCTTGCCATTTTTTGCAAGTTCTTCTTTTATGTCATCATAAATTCCAAGATTAATAAGGTTATTAGACAAAAGCTTTCCTATTAAAAATTCTGCTGAAATATAGTATAATTTCTTCTTTGAATTTTTATGCTGTTTTCCTTCTGCCATTGTTTTTACCAAAGTAAGTAAAGCATTGTAAATTTCCTCGTTTGTACATTCTGAAATTGACTTATTATACTCTGATTTAATAATTTCCGAAAGATTCATTTTAATACCTCCAAAAAAATGTGGTTTTATATTTGTGACTATATTATAATACTGTTATCATTAAAAATATTGCATTATAGTTTTGTTTTTTTGCACAATACTATCTTTTTTTGATTTTGGGAGGTACTTTATGGAGAAGAATCAATACGAAATTTACCACGAAAACAAAAAACATACGCCCAATGATTTTCCTTATAATACTTATCTGTGCTCTATTCCACTAGATTTCAAATCAGTTAATCTTCACTGGCATAACGAAGTTGAACTAATTGTAATCAAAAAAGGACAGGGATTAGTTAATGTTAATCTTGTAACGTATACTGTTAACGCCGGTGATGTTGTTTTCGTCTTTCCAGGACAACTTCATTCTATTAGCCAAAAAGATTATAGTATTATGGAATATGAAAATATTCTTTTTAAATCAAGTCTTCTTAAATCTTCAGGCTATGATTTGTGCAATGACAAGTTTATTCAACCTTTACTTTCAGGAAATCTAAATATATATCCTGTTATTAATAGTAACTTTGATTTTCACGATTCTCTCTATTCTTTAATTAACGAAATAGATAAATTGTGTGACAAACGTCCTTATGCATATCAGCTAGCTGTTAAATCTTATCTTTTTCAGATTTTTTACCTTCTGATATCCAATTGTGGGCGAAATGAAATTAAACCAATTAGCAAAAAAGCTCTTGAAAAAATAAAAACAATTCTTTCTTATGTTGCTGAACATTTTCAGGATAATATCTCCATAGAAGAAATTGCCGGTCATTGCTTCTATAGTAAATCATATTTTATGAAGTTCTTTAAAGAAACCATGGGGATGAGTTTTGTACAATATCTTAACGATTACAGACTTGAAGTTGCAGCAAAACTTCTTACCACAACTTCTGATGACATAATTAATATTGCAATAAATACCGGTTTTGATAATTTGTCCTATTTTAACAGGTGTTTCAAAAAGAAATACGGAATTACACCGGGTAAATATAGAAAAGATGCCAGAGATTAATTTTTAAACATTATCATAAATCTCTCCTCCAAAAGCAGTATTGTGTTATACTTTGTAAAAATTATGCAAGAATTATAGTTTTTTTTATTTTATAATAGCAGTATAATACACAAAGCAATATTTCACAATATGATTCTATAATTAAAGAATTGTAAGATTGCAAGGCATGGAATAATCCGTGTAATCAAATAATCAATACAAAAGAAAGAGTTTGCCTTAATTAATATGGCAATAACGAGGTAAAAGCAATGAAAAAAAAGTGGTGGCATGACAAAGTAGCTTATCAGATATATCCAAAAAGTTTTCTAGACAGTAATGGAGATGGAATCGGAGATTTAAGAGGTATTATTTCTAAGCTTGATTATTTAAAGGATTTAGGAATTGATATTATTTGGCTTTCTCCTATTTACAAATCACCTTTTGTAGATCAGGGATATGATATTTCTGACTATTATTCTATTGCTGAAGAATTTGGTACAATGGAAGAATTTGACGAATTGCTGGCTGAAGCTAAAAAACGTAATATGTATATTATTATGGACTTGGTTATTAATCACTGTTCAGATAAACACGAATGGTTCCAAAAAGCTTTAGCTGACCCTGATGGGGAATACGCCGATTATTTCTATTTTAGAAAAGGTAAAGACGGCAATCCACCTAGCAATTACCGTTCTTATTTTGGTGGCAATTGTTGGGAACCGGTTCCCGGAACTGACAAATATTATTTCCATATGTTTGCCAAAGAACAGCCTGATCTAAATTGGGAAAATCCTACATTACGCAAGAAACTTTACGATATGATTAACTGGTGGCTTGAAAAAGGTTTGGCCGGTTTTAGAATTGATGCAATTATTAACATCAAAAAAGATTTAGACTTTCCTAATCTTGAACCTGACGGTGCAGACGGTCTTGCCGGTTGTTGGCGAATGGTTGAAAATGTTGAAGGTGTTGGTGAATACTTAGAAGACCTTAAGAAAAATACTTTTGAAAAGTACGATGCCTTTACCGTTGCTGAGGTTTTCAATATGCATAAAGATGAGCTTTCACAATTTATCGGTGAAAACGGACACTTCTCTACTATTTTTGATTTTAGTGCCCATGCCCTTAGCAACGGTGCCCATGGCTGGTACGATGCACCTGATATTAATTTTAATGATTGGCGTAAAACCATTATAAACTCACAACTTCAGGTTCAAAAATGTGGTATTGAAGCTAATATTATTGAAAACCATGATGAACCTAGAGGTGTTTCAAGATTTTTGCCTGAATATGCAAGAAATCCTCTTGGAACAAAGATGCTCGGAACTGTAAGCATACTTCTTCGCGGAATTCCTTTTATTTATCAGGGACAGGAAATCGGAATGCAGAATGCCGTTTGGAACGATGTTAAAGAATATAACGACATTAACACAATTGACCAGTATAATCTCGCCATAAGTGCCGGTCTATCAGATAAAGAAGCTTTGGCTGTATGTAGCAAAATGAGTCGTGACAATGCCAGAACTCCTGTACAATGGAGTGATTCTGATAATGCCGGTTTTACAACAGGAACTCCTTGGCTTAAAGTTAATTCTAACTATAAGGACATTAACGTACAAAATCAGGAAAACGACCCTGACTCTGTTTTAAATTACTACCGAAAGTTAGTGGCTACACGTAAATCTCCTGAATACAAAGAAGTATTCACTTACGGTGTATTTGAACCTGCCTATGAAGATACTGAATATGTAATGGCTTATTATCGTGTATCAGACAACCAGCGCATCCTTGTAGCTGCAAACTTTGGAAAAGATGCTAAAACTATAGAATTGGATTTTCCTGTTAAAAAAGTTGTTCTTTCAAATGTTGGAAGAAAGGAAATTAATGAAGTTTCACTTAAATTAGATAGTTGTGAAGTTATAGTAATTGAATGTGGGGAATAGGTAACGCTATTAATTTTATTAAAAAAGGAGAGGGTTCGAATCACCCTCTCCACCAATTAAAATGTTTTCAATTTTTTGTAATTCTATAACTATTCTTAAAGACAACATAATTTACCAAAATTCAGTTAAAATTCATAATTCTTTTCTATCTCTCTAAAAAGAATCACTTCTTTCTGGTTCTTGCTATGCTCTCCTATCATTTTTTCCATCCATACCATATCGTACCATCTGTTAAATTTGTAGCCACATTTTTTGAATGTGCCGATAAATCTATAGCCTAAATGTTCATGGTATTGAACGCTATTCTTTGTTAAATATTGGTCTTCTACTTCAGGATACCCAATACAGGCATAAAGATTTGTTATGTTCTGGGCTTTCAGTGCTTTCTCCAAAGCTTCGTAAAGTTCCTTGCCATAGCCTTTTCCCCGTGCATCCTTATCTAAATAGATTGTTGTTTCAACTGCCCAATCATAGGCTGCCCTATCCTTAAATGTGTTGGCATAGGCGTAGCCTACTATTTTTCCGTCAACCTCTGAAACCAAATATGGATACATTGCCTTTATTGTTCTAATGCGATACTTAAATTCATCCAACGCAGGCGTATCATACTCAAATGTTATTGCCGTATTTTCAACATAATATGAATAAATTCTAAGTAACTCTTCTGCATCTTCTTCTGTAGCAAACCTAATCATAACTTCCAGCCTTTTCCAAACAATTTTCATAAAATTTTTAGTACCTTTTGTTTTTTGCCAATACCTTTTATTACTCATTGTTATTTTTCATTATTATTTCTTCATTGTAATTTTCTTTACTTTAGACCATTTTCCAATGTTTTTTCCGTTTATACCACGGATTCTAACATAATATGTCTTCTTATTCAATTTCTTAATTGTAATTTTAATGTTTGCTGTTGTTACTGTTTTTGTTCCGTATTTTTTACCCTTCTTAAACTTTTTGTTTAAAGAATACTGAACCTGATACTTTTTAGCATTTTTTATTTTGCTCCAAACTAATTTTACAGACTTCTTTTTTGCTTTCTTTACAGCAGGTGCTTTAGCCTTGGCCGGAACTAAATTATTTTCTGCGCCCGGTTTAATGGTACTTGAATTATTTGCACCAGAGTTATTTGTTCCAGGATTAGTTACTCCTGAATTGTTTCCACCCGGTTCAGTAGTTCCAGGCTCTGTTGTGCCAGGGTTACTATTATCCCTATTTATATTTAATGTCTGCTGCATTATTGTATATCCATAAAGATTGTAAGGATCAGATGTTTTTCTTACAAAACCCTCAGGCAATGCGTCCAATTCTTCCCATCCTTCAATTGGAATTGCTATTTTTCCATAGTCTTCAAAATCAATAAATTTAACTACAGTGAAATAATGTCTTGTTACACCATTTGAAGTAACAGTCATTTCCAACACACCATACTCTTTTCCATCATAAGTATAAATTTCATATGAATACTTCCATTTGTCAAGTTCCAGCGTGTCCGTGAAACTATCTTCGTTATACTCATCCTTCATTACAATTGTGTAGCCATTTTCTTCAGGCACAATATTACTTTGGTCTTCAATTTGCCTTGCAACATAGCCCAACTCTTCATCTTCAATTATTTCAAACATATCGTAACGGCCTGTGAGTTTAAAATTATCATCAAATTTGCTGCGTCCACCATAATATTTGCCGTTTTTTTCAAACTTAGTAAAATAACATCTGGCTGTTGAATCCTTTGCCACAACATACACATTATTTGTCACTTCGGTAATATGTTGTTCCACTTCATAATTTTGTGTTACCTTGCCATCAATCACAACTGCTTTGTCTTTATCAGAATTGTTCGCACCTACAATTTCAATAATAGGATAACCTTCTTTGGCATACATCTCCATCTGAACATTTTTCTCTATTTTAACCTTGCCTTCAGTATATTCAGCCTGAATAGTTATTGCCATGTTCTCTGTTTTTTCACTATTAAGAGTAAGTTTGCCATCGCCTGTTATTGTAAGATTTCCACCATAACCGTCACCCCAGACAATAATCGACTTAAGGGAATTATCACCTTTTAAAAGAATCTTGAAATCGTCGCCCATTACATTCGTAATTAGCTTTTCGTCTCTTTTTACATTGTCTAATGTAAGAGTGTTGCTTGCCTTGTCGTAACTTACACCTTTAATTTTTCCAATCTGATCCTGAGAAAAAGTAGAATAAATATAAGTTCCATTCTCACCGTCAAAAAATTCAATATACGCCGGCGGGTACTCATCCTGGCACGGTCCGTTTTGTGCCATTACATTCATAGGAACCATTCCTATAACCAATCCAATACTTAACAATAAACTTAAAAATTTCTTCATAGATTACTCCTTTCAAACTTTTCCAATAGAATCTATGAATAATGTGCCATATTTAGGCTTTTATTTTAAGTTTACATATGTCTCAAAGTTAATTTTTCCCACTTTTTTCCCATTGATAATAGAATTTTATGAGACCTTCTCTTGATTTTGTGTCAGTCTTCTCGTTCATATTTGATATGTGCCTATACAAAGCCGCTCTTGAAATATAAAGTTCCTGTGCAATCTCTTTTACATTTTTGTCCGACTTAAGCAAAGTCTCAAGCACCTCGCACTCTCTTTTTGACAAAGAAAACTGCTGTACAAAATTTTCCATTTTGTTGTCATCGCTCTCCAAACTTTCCGCAACGTAACTTTTTTTCGAATTTTTTCCATAATAAATTGCCATAAAAATGCTTACAAAAACAAACAAAATAATTATGACAATGCTGTTGCTAAGCATATTTGTTGAATTAAATAATGAGAAAAATACCGTTCCCATTAATACCGCGCAAAGGTTGTTGGTCGCTCTTCCCATTCCTGCCCAAAGTTCCGGGGTTTTCATTTCAAATGATAAATTCACAAAAGCTGTAGTGAAAAATACAGAGAAGAAACCTGCTGATAAATAAAACACAACCAATCCGATTATAAAAGGCTCGCCCATTGTTATTACCAGCATACATATTGTTGATAGCAACGTTACGCTATACATTATTAGGCACATTAGTTTTCTTTCTTTTAAGTCAAATAAAACTCCTGCCACAACGCCGCTAATTGCCAAAAGCAGTCTTGGATACTGCCCAATATCCATTATTCCCTTTGAATGATAATATGTGACAATATTGTCAAGGGTTGAAAAAATACATGCCATAAGCATTATTGTAATTATAAGAACAATTGCTGTTATACGGCTGTTTTTATATTCTGCATTTTTTGAAGCTGTGTTTTTACATTCAATATTTTTTGATTCTGTCTTTTCATATTTCACTTTTCTTGATTTTTCATTTTGGGATTCTGCATTTTCTTCTAAATATAAGTTTAATATTATGGCAATCCATACAACAAGCACAATCGCAAAAATTATCAATCTTGCAATTTTCGAAGCAACAATATTATTGTCACCGAACTGAAACATTATTCCCAGACCATACGCCAAACCTATTGTGCTTGCAACATTTCTGTTACTCTTTAAATAAACCGATGCAATATAATAAACTGCGCTGCCCATTACTCCAAATAATGCAAACATCACGGAACCTGTGATTACCACAAATCCATAACTTTCACTATACTCCATAAGCGCAAAAAGCAACGTTTCCACTACGATAAACGCTGACAATAAGCCATATTTTAATTTTTTATTTATATATTTTTTTATAATGGCAAAAAATAAAAAGCCCAATACACTTGCACCCAAAATGTAGCTTTGCGCAGTAACAACTGACTGTGGCTTTATGTCTCCCACAATGTTATCAAATAAATATTCTGTTCCAAGAAAAATATAATTGAACAGTGCCAAAATTATTATGTATTTAAATCTCTCTTTTGAAAAAAAATCTTTGTTCATATATTAACGTTCCTAACGGGATAAATATTGCTTTAATATGTTTTCATTCCTTACTCTTAATTTATTTGTGCAAGCTATACCCCTTTGTACTTGTATTATATGTATTTAACTACAAAAAGGCAATTTATTTTTATTTTTTCTTAAAAATCGTTTGACTTATGTCTGATTTCGGACTATACTTTTTTTAAGTATGATTTCGGACTATAAACACGAGGAGGTTGCGATGTTTTTCATCGCTTATTTTATTATGAATAAATCTTTTGAAAATAAAATGAGTCCTGCTCTTTCTATGTTTAACCACATATACAAAGAGTTTAATGAAATTTATCACGAAGCCACTCTGAAAATGGGGCTTTCAGACAGCGCCTTTGACATTTTGTATTCTATTGTTGACCTAGGCGATGGTTGTTCCCAGAGTGATATTTGCAAATATTCATGCCTTTCAAAGCAGACTGTTAATTCTTCCATTAAAAAAATGGCAAGTCTTAACTACTTAACTTTTAAGCCGGGAAAAGGCAGGGTTATGCAGATTTTTCTTACAGATAAGGGCAGGCAGCTTTTGGATAAAAAAATTTATCCTATTATAAAAAAAGAAAACGAAGCATTTCTATGTATGACCGATGAAGAATGCCGTTTAATGCTTGAACTTTACGAGAAGTATAATAATGCATTGAAAAATAAATTTAAGGAACTTTAATTTACGAATGGAGATTTTATGGATACTAAATTAGCACAACATTTTACTTATGGAAAACTGCTTAAGTTTGTTTTTCCTTCTATTGTCATGATGGTTTTTACATCTATCTATGGCGTTGTTGACGGACTTTTTGTTTCTAACTTTGTTGGAAAAACAGCTTTTGCTTCAATCAATCTTATTATGCCTTTTATTATGGGGCTTACCGCTTTGGGATTTATGATGGGAACCGGTGGCAGCGCCATTGTTGCAAAAACTCTTGGTGAAGTAAAACCTGAAAAGGCCAACGAATATTTTTCATTAATCGTTTACACAACTATTATTGGTGGACTAATCCTTTCCATTTTAGGAATGTTTTTGGTTCGTCCTGTCAGCATTCTTTTGGGCGCTGAAGGTGAATTGTTGGAAAACTGTGTTCTTTACGGACGTATTACTTTTATTTCTTTGACAGCTTTTATGCTTCAAAATGTTTTCCAAAGCTTTTTTGTAACCGCCACAAAGCCCAAATTAGGACTTGCTGTTATTGTGTCTGCCGGCGTAACAAATATGGTTCTTGACTATCTTTTTATTGCCGTACTTGGCTTTGGTCTTGCAGGAGCCGCAATTGCAACTGTTTGTGGCGAGTTTATTGGCGGACTTTTCCCTATATTTTATTTTTCAAGGGAAAACTCAAGTCTGCTTAAACTTGGTCGAACCAAATTTAATGGTTCAATTCTTCTTAAGACTTGTACCAACGGTTCTTCCGAACTTATGACAAACCTTTCAAGCTCAGTTGTTAACTCACTTTATAACATTCAGCTTTTGAAGTTTACAGGAGAAGACGGCGTTGCCGCTTATGGAACAATTATGTATGTAAGTTTTATTTTTGTTGCCATATTCATCGGCTACTCTATTGGTAGTGCGCCAATTATTAGCTACAATTACGGTTCCGGAAATAATAAAGAATTACAAAACATGTCAAAAAAGAGTTTGTCTCTTATAAGCATTTGGGCTGTTGGTCTGTTTGTTCTTGCTCAGGTTATTTCAACGCCTTTGGCAACAATTTTCGTAGGTTACGACCACGACCTGTTCCTGCTTACAAGACATGGCTTTAGAATTTACTGTGTAACATTCCTTATTAACGGCTTTAACATTTATGGTTCAGCTTTCTTTACTGCACTAAGCAATGGACTTATTTCAGCAACCATTTCATTTCTTAGAACACTTATCTTCCAGATTGCAGCAATCCTTATACTTCCTGCAATCTTTGGAATCAATGGAATATGGATTGCCGTGGCAATGGCTGAACTTCTTACACTATGCTTCACAGCTACATTCTTTATAAAGCAAAGAAAAGTATATAACTATTAAAAAGATTTTTTACCACCCTGGATGATTGTCTATATTATTCGGGGTGTTTTCATTTTTGGAATTTCCGACGTATTTTCACAATTTTACCACAACATTTTTGATTTTTATTGAATGTTGTGGTGTTTTTTCGTTTGTTTTCGCTTTCACTTATCACACAAGCTATGAGTTTATTCTATAATTACCACAACTTTATTGTTTTTTCTTAAATGTTGTGGTGATGTACCCCAAAATATAAATTTCTTTAATTATCGGGGTACGTTTTTCAAATTAACGCGTTCATTCTCACAACATACTGTATATGTAATATGTAACTGTACCCCTCTATACACTTTTTCTTGTTTTTTGGGGTACATATTTTCAACCCCCTACTTATTTTATGCAACATAAAGTTTAAGTTTGTAAGAAACGTACCCCAACATTTCATTTTTCATTTTTTTGGGGGTACGAGTATCTAATTTATGTTTCATATTATATCACATACTATATTGTAATATTAAAATGTGATAATGGTGGAATTTTTACTTAAACGCTTTCTACAAAAGCTTGTATAATTGTAAAAAATTCTTCCTAAAAGCTTATTATTTTAAGGAAATTCTCCATTTTCACACCTCGATTGGATTTGGATATCTTCTATCAATAAGATTTTCCTGTTTTAAAAAAAGCTTGTCAGTTTTACCCAACAAGCCTTTCTTAATCTCCATTTATAGCGCCTTAATAATTCAATACTCTTGTATTTCAACTTTAGCTCTTTAATAATTCAATACTCTTGTACTTCAACTTTAGCTCTTTTATAATTCAATACTCTTGTACTTCAATCTTAGTTCTTTCATAATTTAGTACTTTTACACTTCAGCTTTAGTTCTTTTACACTTCAATTCTAAGCCACTGCTTTTTTTCTACTTACAATTTTTGTTCCGAAATATACTATAGCTCCAACTACCACGCCTACTACTGTGATAATTGCTACAAGTCCCCAGTTTGAATTGTTAGTTTATTGTTTTTGTTAAATTTTGTCAAGGGCTATTACCTGCTCTTCTTACTCTGCCGCCCAACATCCTGTACAATGAAGGTTGTAGGCACTTGTAGAGTCCATCATCTTCACATTATATTTTTCTCACATTTTTATCAAAAAAGGGGTTGACTTTTCTATTTTTTGAATGTATTATAAGTCCGAAAAGAAAATATAACTACTTTATCGGTAGGTGAGGTTACCATAGGGATTCGGTTTAATCCTAAGATTGCTGCCGCGAGATTGTGGAGACACAATTAGTTGGTTAGCAGGATGTGTCGTTAAGGCATAACCTAATGCAATTAATATACGCCCTATGATGCTAAAGCTTGAACGGTGATTTTATTTGTGATTTATATCCTTCATTGCTCAGGCTTTGGAGGATTTTTATTTTGTTTGAATTTTGTAAAAAAGATTGCATTTGTAATGTTTCCTATATTCTTAAAGTAGTGATTTTAATCAACGAAAGGTGGTGAGGTTATGAATTCTGGAACCCATTGTTTTATAAAGCTTAAAAATTTAATTATTCGGAGGTATGTGTATTATGAAAATGAAAAAAGAATTATTTATCAGACTTCTATCAGAACGTCGCTTCAAAGAATTAAAAGAAGATTTAATGACAATGAAAGCAGTAGACATTGCCTCACTGCTTTCACAGTTAGATGACAAAGAAATAGCAATTGTTTTCAGACTTGTTCCAAAAGATAAGGCTGCTGAAGTTTTTTCTAATATGAACAGCTCAATGCAGTCTGCACTTGTGGAAATCTTTTCTGAAAAAGAATTACGTGAACTGTTAGACAACCTTTATATGGATGATACGGTTGATATGTTAGAGGAACTTCCTGCTAACCTTGTTACACGTATATTAAATGTTACTCCACAGAACGAGCGTAACATTATTAATCAGCTGCTTAACTATCCTGACGATAGTGCCGGCAGCATTATGACAACTGAATATGTTGATTTAAGTCCTGAATGGACTGTTGCAAAAGCAATGAACCATATTAAAGAAACAGGTATTCATAAAGAAACCATCTATACCTGCTACGTAACATGGCAGCGCAAACTCATTGGTATTGTTTCTGCAAAAGACTTAATGACTTCAGATGACAATACTCTCATAAAAGACATTATGGAAACTGAACTTATCTCTGTTTCAACTCACACTGACCAGGAAGAAGTTGCTGGACTTTTTAGAAAATATGACCTTCTTGCACTTCCTGTTCTTGACACAGACAACAGACTTGTTGGCATAGTTACTGTTGACGATGCCATGGATGTTGTAATCGATGAAGCTACAGAAGATATTACAAAAATGGCTGCCGTTGCTCCAAGTGAGAAAACATATTTTGAAACTTCTTCGTTTGCTCACGCCAAAAGAAGAATCCCATGGCTACTTGTACTTATGTTTTCATCAATTATAACAGGTAGCATTATTACAAAATATGAAAATGCTTTTGCTGCAATTCCACTTCTTGTTTCCTTTATTCCAATGCTTATGGATACAGGCGGAAACTGTGGTTCACAGAGCTCAACACTTATAATCCGTGGTCTTGCTTTGGACGAAGTACATTTTGGTGACTTCTTCCGTGTAGTTTTTAAGGAATTTCAGATATCTATTATTGTAGGCATTGTTCTTGCTACAGCCAACGGACTTAGAATATTCATTGAATATCACAATTCCGGACTTGCAATAGTAATTGCCCTGTCATTAATAGTAACTGTAACTCTTTCAAAAATCATAGGCTGCACTCTTCCACTATTTGCTAAGAAGATAGGCCTTGATCCTGCATTAATGGCTTCACCATTAATCACAACATTAGTAGATACTTGTTCCATTATTGTATACTTTAACATTGCAACAACAATATTTAAAATATAATTTGATTCAAAAAACATAAATATTTTCAATATAATTTTTTATTAAGTATATTATAAGTATATGCTGTGAATATGAAAACCACATACACATACACATACACATATACTTATAGTATACTTTTTTTATATTCTATACTCTTTATACTTTATATTCTTAACTATTTACGGTCTAAATGTCTTTAATGCCTCAATGGTATTTTCTATTAATTCTTCCAATGTCCAACCAAGCATATCTGCCCCACGGTGAAATTCATTTCCTATTAATTAAAAATATATTCTTTCAACACTTTGTATCTAGGTACTCTCTATTTTTCGATACCATAACTTATAATATAATCCAAAGTATAAATATTTTCAAAACTAATCTTATGGTCAACTATCTGAAGTACTCTATTATCAATATCAATCTTTGCCACCATCCCTGTAACCTTAAGGTATTCATAATTTTCAAAATAAACTACTGTAGCAATCATCCCTTTGCATAGTCCGTGCATTTTTCGGTCCAATTCTTCTTCCATATCACTGGAAAGTTCAATTTTTTCAACTACTATTTTCTCCTTTGCCGCCAAAGCATCAGGCAAACCTTTCAATGCTGCAAAAGGCATAAATTGCTTGGCTCTGTTTTCTATGCTCATCTTAGTTCTAGGTCTTCCTGCCATTGTTATTCCCTTCCTGCTCTATGTCCTCCTATTTGCTCATTTCTTTCCATTGTAGTTGCCCTATCCTGTAAATCCATTCCCTTTACAATTGCATTCTTACCATATTTGTTTTTAATCTTTATCATTGCTTTTTGAATCTTGTTATTTCTTTCAAGTTCTCCTATATCCACAAAAAAGCTATATTGCCTACACTCTTCCTGCACAACACCGTTGCAGGTTAAATTAACTCTTCTAATAGGAAAATTAGGATTCACAATTCTATTGTACAAATCAACTACTGCCGGAATTATTACCAAATCAGAGTTCGTTTCAAAATCAAGACTTACCGTTCCGTGGGCTGCCTTCCTGTTTAATCTGTTAGAATATCCTACATGAAGCGTCAATGATTTTGTAATAAGGTTCTTTTCCACCATTTCAAGGCATACCATATCTGCCATCTCCTTTATAATAATCTCACCATCCTTATGATTATAATCACAAGCCAAAACCTGACCACTTGAAATACTATTACTCCCCGGCTTATAAGCCTTAATCTGTTTTATTGTTGTACTCTCTCTTCCCCATGCATGGTCAATAAGCAATTCTGCATCTATACCAAAAATATTATATAAAAAATCTTCCTGACACTTTGCAATATCACCCATGGTCATTATCCCATAAGAATCAAGTCTTCTTGCTATGCCACTGCCAATTCTCCAAAAATCCGTCAATGGTCTATAATTCCACAACTTGCTTTTAAAGCTTTCTTCATCTAATTCCCCAATAAAGTTCTTAGAATGCTTAGCTGTTATGTCCAAGGCAATCTTTGCAAGATAAAGATTGCTGCCTATCCCACAGGTTGCTCTAATTCCCAGACTATTATATATGTCATTCATAATTAACTGCCCTAATTCTCTGGCTGTCAAATTATATAAGTTTAAATAATCAGTAACATCCATAAAAGCTTCATCAATTGAATATACATGAATATCATCCTTCGAGATATATTTAAGGTATATTCCATATATCTCTGCAGCATAATCAATATACTTCTGCATTCTTGGCATTGCCACTATATAGTCAATCCCCTTTGGAATTTCAAATATTCTACATCTGTTCTTAATCCCTAATGCCTTCATCGCCGGCGTAATGGCAAGGCATATAGTCTTCTCTGTTCTCCCAATATCAGCCACAACCAATCTTGTATTCATAGGATCAAGTCCTCTTTCAACACATTCTACTGAAGCATAAAAAGACTTTAAATCTATACAAATATATTTTCTTTTCATAATATTAAACCATAACTAAATAATTACTCTTTTGATAATGCAATTATATATCTCGAACGTATGTTTGTAAAGTGGTAAATTATTCTATTTTTCATTCCATAAAATAAGGCTCTCCACTGGATTTTTCCAATGAAAAGCCTTCTGCTTCATTTTTCTATTCTTCTTACAATATCTCTTTACTATTTTCTACTTTTCCCCATACCTAACTATACTGTACCTGTTCTTTCCATTAGCATTAGCCATTTTAATCATTCTTTCAGCACCTTCTTCCATGGTACCTTTATTTCTTATTCCTGTAAGGGGATCATTTGTGGCTTTATTTGCTGTTGGACAAATATCCAACATACTCTGACTGTTTTATTTTATATTTTGTCAGACCACTTTGGATGCCCTGATTAGTTTTTAAGTCAATAACCTTTTCATTTTATCCGTGATACTCTCCATTATACTGGATTAATGTAATATCTTCCACATTCGCGATCTTCCGGATTTTCTCTGTGAAATCAAGATCATTCTGGCGGCAGAACACTTCAACCGCCATCTCTGTCTTCTCTCCACGCATCGTCTTTGACTTTATGAAATATTTCATTTTTCCAAAGCTGCGGATAATTTCATCACCTGCTTCATCTCCCTGATAATGAATCACTGCAATATAGATCCTGCCCTTCTGCTGCTTATGATAGAACAAAAAGATCATTGCGATCATCACAACTGCCGCAATCAGAGTCAGCACATACATTCCTGCTCCGGTTGTGATTCCTGTAGTGATCGCCCAGAAAAGATATAGCAGATCCATGGGATCTTTCACCGCTGTACGGAAACGAACGATAGACAACGCTCCGACCATACCAAGTGAGATCACAATGTTCGTACTGATTGCCAGAGTAACCATACAGGTAAGAAGCGTCATTCCGACTAAAGTAACCGCAAAGCTTCTGGAAAAGATTACCCCTACATAAAATTTGCTGTAAACCATATAGATCACCGCTCCAAGAAGCAATGCAATGATCAACGAAATTGCCATCTTCGGTGCATTAAAGCTGTCAAACACGCCGGATTCCAGCACCGACTTCTTAATCATATCTTGTACACTCATAATAGTTTTCTCTCCTGTGTTTCATTCCAATATTCAAATCCATGCAAATACTGCGATTTTTCATAACAGAGTACATATTTTGATACTGCTGTGAATTCTTGTGCATTTGGTGGAAGCAAGTCACGCACAATCTGTGGAAGCATCTCTGTGAATTTCACTTCCATAACCAGTTTCCCCGGTTCAAGCACCGGAAGTGTCGGAAGAGACGGATCAAAGATGTCATAACTTCCGACCGCAGCCCTCACATCACTGTCAAATGTAATCCTGACTGTCCCCTCATCCATGATCCACGGTACACGGTCATAGTCAACGATCGTGCGTGGACGCATGAGATTGCTGACACATTCCACATAAAATTCTCTGCACAATGAATACGGACTGCTTAACAAAAATTTATAATCTCCATCAAGGATCTTATAGAATTCTTCCTTTGTCAGCGGAGCACTTTCTTTATAAATATAACTTCCGAATTTCTTCTTCCGCTCCAACTTAATCGAACGGTCACTACAATCATAAATACGGATCCTGTATTTTTTTCGCATCAGGACACCAGATTCCTTTTCCGCATAGGCGCTGTTGAAATAATCTTCAAAATAGAGGCTACGGATCATATAACCATTTTCCTTTGCATTTGGATCCTTTTTCAGCAAATGCTTCATCCTCAGCTCCAGCAATTCTTTCTCACTGGTACTGATCAGATATTTCCATTCATTACGGAAGCGTTCTTTTGATAAATCATTCCTCATAAGTATCTTCCTCAACATTTTGGCCACCTGTAATGTAGAAACATTTCATACCATAATTCTTTCCAGCGTCTGTTACATAATAATCAAAAGCATCCTGCGTCTGTCCAGATGTATTTGTCGCACGGATACGCACAAAATACTGACCATCTGCCGGAACTGTAGTCTCCGTTTCCGGAATTTGAATATTATCCTGACGAAATACAATCTTATTGAACTTATAATCTTTTGCCAGTTCAACTGTGTAAGTGATCGTCTCTGCATCAAAGTCATACGATGTGTCCCAGTTGAACTTCAAAATATTTCCCTCAATCACCGGTTTTCCGATAAAAAACGGCATTGGCTTTTCCAGGCTCTCCTTATAAAGTTCATAATTTTGTTCTACCTCTGAAGGGATTGCCGATGCAATTGTTTCATACTTTGCTTCAGTCAACGGTGCATACATCTGGTCCGGCATCTGATTTAAATACTTCTGAGTAACTGTACGATATTCCTCTATCATACTACTAATCCGATCCACACTGAGATAAGATCTCAGATCCTGGATCGCCGCGTCAAGTTCCTCACGGAAATCCTCAGACTTCAGACATCTTTGGAAGAGAACATTCATCCAGTAATTGCTGACTCCACATTCCCAACTTCCCTGATCGAAACGATTCTGAATGTTGTATTCGGTTCTCATGAAAGAGCTGTCATTATCCCACGCAATCAGATACCATGTGTCCGAATTCTGTGGACTATATAAATATGTATTACGATTCTGTGTATCTACATTTCCGGTCAGTATCTGATACGCCATCCAGTACGTCAGATTTTCTCTGTCAAAATATTGATCCAGGATATCACCAATCGATTTTGAATTATCATTCAGATTCGTAAGCATATCGATCAATTTTGTATGGTCAGAATCTCCTTTGATCTCCAGAAGCTTTTCAAAGGCTTTCTGGTCATAGGTCGGATCGTCTTCTTTTTTTATTACATCTTCATAGCGGAAAAACTCAAACGAATTAATTTTGTACAACTGTCCTTTTGAATCCATTCCATGGTTCTTCATTCCTGTCTTGTTCAGCTGTTCCACCTGTGTGTACAATCCATAGTCCCGGAATTTTGAGCTGTCCCCCTCGGTAAGATCTCTTACATATAAATGTACGAACTGAGTTCTAAGAGACATCAGCTGGGGTATCCCTTTCAGAAGATCATAGGACAGCTTATTACGGAAACGCATTCCCTCTGTCTGATGTTTATTCAGATTGATTGTGCGCTGTCCACGCCAGGTTCCCTTATTCTTCTTCAGCTCAATCTTATAGTTTTTCTGCGAATTACGGCTCGATGTCTGTCCTCTGATCTGCACGGTAGCATTCGGCACATTTTCACCATATCCAACCTCCCCGCTCTGCGGACCTGACTCATCACCAACCTGAAGAAGCGCCGCTGTCTGGTAACGGTCTACTCCCATCTTGTCATAATCATAGGCCGAATAACTGTTGATCTCCTTCCAGGTGTGATCCGTACCCTCTGAAGAATTTCCTTGAGAAACAGTAAGATACATCGTCACAACACTCGTCTCGTCATCATTTTCATAGAGACTATCCTTATCCCTGAGGTGAACGTCGTTGATATCCTGTGTCTCTGCCTTTTCTATCTCTTCCTGTTGTTCTGTATGTTTCTTTGAAGTATCCCCTGTGTTCTCCGGGGTGGTACATCCCGTCAGGCAACAGGACATTCCTAATAAAAGGGCACATCCCAACATAAGTAATTTATATTTTTTCAAGCTTATCTCCCCTCTCTATTTTCTCTTCCAAAAAGCATCCAAGCCGTGTGAAGAAACCTGTTTTATCCTCTGCCACAATCGGCTGTACACTCAAAATATAATACGGAAGTTTTTTTATAAAATATCCAAGACGCAGTGTACAGATCAAAAAGAACACTGCACTTCCCAGTAAAAATCCAAACCCATAATACACCTGTGAGAAGAATAAAGACATACAGGTAAATGTCGTCGTACATGCGGCGAACATTCCTGTTGCAAATAATGCTCCCTTGTAATCTGTAAAATAAAGTAAGATCAACATCATTGTGTTAGCAATTGCATAGAGTCCATAGCCGACACAGAGTGTACGGAAATATCCTTCCATAAGATCATTAAATCCAAGCGGAAGATATGTCAGAAGCAGCTGTCCGATTGAAATCGCCAGTGCCGTTGTAAGTAGCTGCTTTAACGCCGTATATTTCAGCTCCATGTTTAAAACCTTTCTCATATCATTTCCCGCCTGCAGGATATCCTTGATTTCTCCCTTGTCATTAAACAAACTATAATAATTCCGATATTTCGGATAGAAATTCACTTCCACAGATACAACGAAATTAACGGTTGTAATAAGAATCGTCAAATAGGCAATCATGGCAGGTACATCATGATACGGTGCACCATAAAATAATCCCTGAACATGTACACGGATCGGTCCGCACCACATGATAACAAGATGTGCAAATAGTCCGATGTTCGTGAACAAGCCTGTAAACGCAAGCGGAAGGAACTTATCCACCCAGCGTAAAAAGAAAAATGCACTGATCTCTCTCTTCGGAAAATAACGGTACAACAGCGTCACATCCCAAAGCAGCATGATTCCATAACCAATCGTAACTGCGATCATCAACGCCTCTACATGTGGAATCCCAATCAGAATCAATAGGAATCCGACCAACAATGATACCGCTACCGCTGTAATAAATGAAATAAGAATCCCTTTATAATCCTTGATTGCTGTAAGATAACTCATCGCATTCCAGGTGACGATCAATTCTCCGAAAAACTCCAGGCACAAAAACTGATCGATCAGATTGATTCCTGAAAACAGAAGAAAAATCCCATACATGATTCCGCCGACTACAAGCAGGATCGCTGTTGAACCCCAGAAAGAAGAAAGCACCGCCTCGTGGCGTTCTTCATACAGCATATCTGCAATATATCTCGTCACGACCATAGAGAAGAAACTGGTCACGGTCAACGAAGCGAGAAGTGTGTAAGTAATCATACAGTTCAGAAGTTCCCGGTTATGTCTCGTCGCACCGGTATAATTGCAGATAAAAGCGATTCCTACCAACAGTACGATGCCGAGCAGCATCGGACCTGTACAGATCACTCCTGCATACCCATACGCTTTTGCCGTCGCTGCAAGTCCGCGCTTCTGGAATAATTTTTTTAACTCAAATCCTATTCCGGCCATCTGCCTCTTCCACCTCCTGATACATCTTCCGGTACTTTTCAATCATTTCTTCTTTTCGATAATATGCTTTAACTCGTTTCTGTGCATTCTCCCCCATACGGAGTCTCCGAGCTCTGGAAGCGCACATCTGATCCATTGCCTGTGCGAGCCCCTCTCGATACATCGGTGGAACACAATATCCTGCTGTTCCGTATTGATCCTCCTCGTTACCATTCAAAAGCTCCCTGCAACATCCTACATCTGTAGTCACACAAGGCCGCCTTGCAGCAAATGATTCTAAAACAGACAGCGGCTGTCCTTCCGATATACTCGTCAAAATTGTAAAGTCCAGCTTCTCCATATAAGAGATGATATCCACTCGTCCTGTAAAGATCACATTTTCCAGATGAAGCTGATCGACCAGCGCATAGCACTCCTGCGCATACTCCTCATCATCGACGCCTCCCATAATATGGAGACGCACATTCTCTCTTGTCGTGCAAAGCTCATAAAACGCATAGATCATCGTCTTGATATCCTTGATTGGTGCCAGACGCACGATCGCACCGATGTCAACCCATCCGTCTTCCTCTTTCAATGGAATAGGGGAAAGCCTTTCATAGTTGATTCCGTTCTCAACGACACGACATTTCTCCTTGTCACATCCCATCTGAATCTGTGTATGCATGGCATTGGTAAATAATGCTGAGACTAGAAACGCTCTCGTATAAATAATATCCGACAGCATATAGAAGAAAGAAATCCACTGCTTTTTAAATGCCGGCTGTACCCATTTTGCACGAATGATCTCTTCTTCACGCTCTCTTGTGTATATTCCATGCTCTGTCAGCAGCACTTTCTTCTTATAAACATACCCGCCCAGGCATGCAAGAAGTCCGCCATATCCTGTACAGATTGCATGATAGACATCTGCCTTGGGCACTTCACTTCCCATTAGATAAAGGACCGGAAGCAGCATAGAACGCATTGTGTGAAATGCATCCGCAAACGGAGTATATGGATAATCTTTTATACAGCACTCCGTCAATATATTTAGGAATTCCTCACTTCTTAAAAAAGACATAGGATTCAGCTTCTTGTCATGATAGAGTCGAAACAAGATTTCCCAATTCGGGCGTCTACACAGCATCAGCTCTTTCAGGCTGTTCGTCTCTTCCTCTGTAAAGGCATGAAGCATTTTGCCTGAATCCTTCAGCCGCAAGGCGTCATCCAGAAAGACCTCGTGAACTTCTACAACATTTTTCGGAAGCTCGTAGACAAATTTCCCTTTATCCTTCGCATTTGCCCCAATCACCCACAGAACAAACTCATGCTCTTTCATTTCATTGATATACTGGTGCATCCAGGTGGATACACCTCCAAATATGTAGGGATAACACCCCTCCAATATGAGACAGATTCTCACAATTAACTCCTTATCTGTCGCGTGTTACCGCTTTGTATTTCAATCTTCTAATTTCTCAATAGTTACTGTTGGTTCCTTTGCCTGAAGCAGATAGAGATTTCCTGTCAGATGTGTAAGTTTTCCTCCCGAAACTTCACCCGGTGTTCCTTCATTGATCCTCACCATAAAATATGCTTCATCATAGAAGTTTTTAAGCTCCAATTCTATAGACCGCTCTGTCACTGTCTTTGTGAATGTAACCGCTCCATAACGCTGGATCGCACCGGATAGTTCTGAACCGGTGAGTTGTCTCAAGGACGGTGCCGAATCCACCAGCCAGTCCATATAATCATCGAGGTTGCCCTTCATCTTTTCCCAGCCAAGCGCCGCACCGCGGTCTTTGTCCAGAAGATCATCCGGATGAATAAAATGACTGTTCACAAAATGCATATTTAATTCCGACAGTGCCGCCATCTTCATATAATCATCGATAATTGCACCGGAGATGATACGCGGCTGTTCTACAATCCCATCCTTTGCAACTTCAAATTCCTGCACATACGCAAACTCACCGGTGAAATAATTACTGGCGATCGTCCGGATCTCCGGGAAATCTTTCGCAAGCATCTCTCTTCCTTCTGCTGACAATACATTGGACGGCGGTACATAGACTGACATTGATACACTGGGAAATGTATCCTCTCCAAAATGAATCAATTCTTTTACAGCCTTTTTCATGGTCGCCTCATTTTTCCATGTATCATACGGAAGCACGTCACCATAATCCACATTTGAAAGACTCAACGGCTGATGATTGTATCCATGATACCCGAGTTCTCCACCTTGATGAAGTAGCATATTTCCAAAATACTGAAAACGTCTGGTATCCTTCTGTTTCTTAATCGTTCCATCCGTCGCATCCTCATAATTTTCAATAATCACACCGGTATAGCGAATGTTGTGATTGGATGCAAGCTCAAGCATATCCGGCCACCACACATTCATATAGAAATCACTAATGCTCATTCCATAGTCCCGCTTCACATAAGTGCCATCTCCCTCCGGAACCGGTGACGGAAAGTCATCCAGATAAAATGCTGATCCATTGATCACCGGATAAACCCCCACATCAGTAAGGAGACTGTAGGAAGCCGCATAGAATCCACGCATCGCTTTCTCATACAGTCCAAAGTTGTCTACTACAAACTTCCCTTTTCCATATTGGTTCTCCCAAATGACAGGCTGACCGTTTTTTTCATTAACATGCGCATAAACCTTCGCATTCTCACTCAGCTGCACTGCCCAGGCAGAGTCATACGGATCCGTGATTGCATAAGCCTGTCCGCCGCCAAGCATAAATTCCGGTTCAAAATAAATACTGTCTACAAGTGTATTGTCATATCCGGAAGAAATGATTCCAAGCTTCTGCTCAATCACTGATGAATACGCTGTTTTCTGAAGTGTCAGGGCAAAAAGTACATTTCCACCCTCTGACACCCAATCACACAGTTCCATAAGATTCTCTTTCAACGGACTTACATCACTCAGTAATACAACAACCGTTTCATAAGCATGATAATCTGGAATAGAGGATGCACTCTGCAGGTCTACCACATCTGTTCCAACCTTCATATCTTTAAAAATTTGTTGAAACTGCTCCCATGCAACCACACTGGCCTCATCTTCACTGTTACGAAGTACCAGACAGGTCTTCGGCAGTGATTTCGCAGCCATCTGTTCCGTAACCACTTCTTCATGACTGAGATATGCGACTTTTCTGTTTTTTTCAGTATATTGAATTCCACTTCGTTCAGCAAAAAGGACGACCGCGATCATCAGAAATACACCCATGATTACCAGCATACTTTTAAACGGAAATGTTTTCAATGATTTTAATCCAGCCAAAAAGCCAATACCTCCTTACTCTTAGATGACAGATAGATCTGCTCCTCTTTCATCTGTCTTAAACACTGCTGCAACTCCGCTCCCTTTTTTCGTTCTGCCAGATACCGTATCTTCAAAATCCAGAACTCCTCTTTCCGATGCCATTTCTGATCCATCAGCCCTAGAATCTCTTCCGCCTGAATATAATCTCCTGTTTTCATCAGATTTTGGAACAGACGCACACATGTGGAGAGCGTCGTTTTCACCTTCAGCTTTTGTCTTAAAAGACGGATATAACGTTCCCTCTGTTCTCTCTCCATCTGGGCTTCCAGAATCCCCTGATTCAGATACTCTTCCATAAAATCACAGTACTGCTCCAGGATCTCCGAATCGTCCGGTGATGCCGCATACAGCTTCTCCATCTTCTGCAAACGAAAATCATATTCCTTGGAAAGTTCAACCATGGCTGTGATCGCATAATGGACAACCTCTACATCTTCATTCATGCGGGCCTGTTTCAGAAGATCCATATATTCTTCCGGATCATCATTTAACACATCCATGATCAGTTCACGGCGCACTCTCGGTTCGTTAATTAAAAGTGCTTCCTCTAACGGAACGATCTTTTTGTCCGTATCCGAAACTGCCTGAAAAATATTTTTATAAATTTCTTCATTTACATGAAGCTTTTCCACTCCCGGTTCTATCCTATTGTCTCTTCTGGTCAGCATTTGCAAATGCAAAAGCAGCACGCACACTGTTCCCCAGAAAGGAACAAAGATCACAATTGCCATCAGATATTTTTTCACCTTCAGCAGATGTGTCTTTATCCCCAGCCAGACCAGCACACAGCAGACAATATGTAACAGGATCAGGAATACTCCAAGCACTGTCTGAATCATAATTTTTCTCCTGTATTTGCATTCTCCACGGTATCGATCTCATGACAGACGAAGCCGTCATTTTCCAGTCTTGCAAGAATGATTGGCAAGGAACTTCTGTCCGTCTGTGAAAGAATGAGGAAGAGCTCTCCTTTTTCAGAAATCCCCCAGACATCATTTTCACGGACCGAAGCCTGTAGCGCTGTGTCTGCCTCTTCCAGTGTCATCTTCGGATACTCCAGCTTAAAAAGCACATAGGATGCCAGATTCTCCTCCCTCATAGAATTGAAGGAATACAGCCGTTCTTCAAAATACTCCTGCTTCAATATACGTGTACCCTGCACGTACTGCCTGTTCTTAATTGCCTCCTGATATTCCAGTGCGCGCAAAAGTGCTGTTTCTACCAGACCGCAGAGAATCTGGAACAGATTCAGATAATAGAGGGAAAGCTGTTCATTTCCCACTTTCTGAATGAAAATCAGCATCACAAGCTCTCCATCCTTGTGAATCCCGTTCATATACATCGGATAGCCGTCCAGGAAATTCCGGTTTACCCACACCTTTCCGGACACAATCGTCTCTTTCGCTTCCAGATAATCATCCAGACAAATGGATTTTTTCAACACATCTGTCATTCCCTGGGATGCGATTTCAAGACGTCCATAGCTCTGATTCTTTCCAACTGAATAAATCGCAAATGTATGATTCTCAAGAACTGATTCCATCACATGCAGAGTTTCAATAAAAAGCTCCTGCGGAAGAATGATATCCAGTTTTTTCGTAATATCAAAAATCTTACCAAAGCTGTCACGGTTTCCCAGAATCTGCTTCTTGTACTGCCGTTTATCAGAAAGCGTCTCCTGATACATTTCTCTCATAAACAGAAATTTATCCAGGATCAGTTTATTCTCCTCTTTCATGAATTGAATATTATCTCTGTTTTTCAGTCGGATGTAACCACAGATCGCGCCGACTGCAAAATAGAAGATAAACGGAATCCAGTTCGAAGGTTCGTAGAAAAGTGTCGTCCAGCCAATCCCGGTTTTCGTATATGCTGCCAGCAATGAAAGTGTTTCCAGCCCCGCTGCAGCAAGCCCGTAATTAATGCCGTACAGACTGCTGAACAGCACGATGTAAACAAGCCTCATATCGATCATCTGAAACTGCACCTGATTTCCCGCCACCCGGTTCAGTGCTTCAAAAGCAAAAAATATGAGCAGCAATTCCGCGACTCTCACAATTTTATCATGTGCTTTCAAAAAAGTTTTTACTACATCGATTTTCCGTGTCTTATGGTTCGTTTTCTCACAATAATCCTCATAAATTTCTGTGAGATCCTCCAAAAGAGAAATCTTCGGAAACCAACCGTATTCATTTCTCAGAACGTGGTCATCAGATATCCCATCCCGGATCAGCACATCTGACAAATAGGTAATGTTTGCACCTGGAAACATCTGTGCCAGTCTCTCCCCGAACTGTTGAAAAGTAAAATGAAATACCTGCGGAACCTGAAGACAGGCGCTCCCTTCTCCCCAGTTATCGAAAATCTTGTATAATAAATCCCCAAGATCACTCAAAGCAAGAAAATGCATCTCCTGTGTCGGTGCTTCTTCAAATGTAATCTGCTTCTTATTGATCACAATTGAGAACATCTTGAAAAAATAATCCTCCTCATAAGTACCGGAATAAAGATACGGCACACGCAAAATCTTGACAGCGATCTGATGCAGCTCGCCGTATTGCCTGCAGAACTCTTCTGCCGAGCGGACCATCAGCGTCTTTCCTGTTGTATCTTCATATAAACTATCCGGTCCTGTAATATACAGAAGCCTGGAATTCAGATTTCCCTTATAGTAATGTAATAGCTTGTGTAAAGTCTCAATCTCACCCTCCATCGTCCCATGAAATGTAAGATAATTAGAAAAATAAATCACTCCCTCAAATTCATACGTCTTGAAAATGTCTTTGAATTCTTCCTCCGTCTTCGGCATCGGGTATACCGATAAGCTCTTATTGCGATTTGACTTTTGTTCAGTCTCTCCAAGAAGAAGGATCTGACACTCAGGGAAAGCCTCCTCGATAAATTCTGTTGTAATATATCCGATATTTCCGGTCACCAGTAATTTCATACGTCACCTCGTAATCATATATTGCACATTTCTATCATTTCCAACCTATCATTTATGCAGAAGATGTATTTTCTTTTATCCTCTTTTTGTCTTTATACATCTTCTCGTCAGCACAATGGATCAGCTCCGGCAGATATAATCGCGTCAGCATAACTGCCGAATTGTTCCTTATTATAACATATATTCTCATTTTTGAGTTTATTTTTTTTCAAAAAAAGATTCCCATTTGGGAATCTTTCAAGTTGCCGACAAAGGTCTTAACTGTGCCAGAAATATTTATGCTGCCACGAAAGAGGCCAATCCAGTAACAGGTCATGACAAGAGAGGAATTAGGGGATTCCACGAAATGCGTGAAGCATTACTATAATCTATCCATTAATTCTGAAGGTACATAAGCCTCCACCCAAATACCATCTTCTCTGTATTCTTCTTTGATTAACTGACCGTATTTTCTAATAAGTCCCGGCTTTCCGGCATCTGTGTAAGGGAATAATTTTTCAATATGAATACGCATTGACTTTAATGCTTTTTCAATTATTTCATTTAATTCATCCAAGCCTATTCCCTTCTTAATTGCAGTTTCCACCGTATAATCTGCATTAAAATCCTTCATTATAGGTTTTTCTTCAAGCTTATCAATCTTGTTAAATACAGTAATTATAATTTTGTCCTTAACTTCAAGATTCTTCAATGTATCATAAACAGCCTGAACATTCTTATCCATTACAGGGTTAGAACTGTCTACAACGTGAATTATAATGTCTGAATATTTTGCTTCTTCCAAAGTACTTCTGAAAGCATCAATTAAATGATGTGGCAACTTTCTGATAAAACCTACTGTGTCTGTAAGCAAAACTTCCTGACCGTCAGGTAATTTATAATTTCTTGTTGTCGGATCAAGTGTGGCAAAAAGCTTATCTTCTTCCAACACTCTTGCATCTGTAAGAGTGTTAAGTAATGTGGATTTTCCTGCGTTAGTATAACCTACAATGGCTATGACCGGCACCGGATTTTCCTGTCTTCTTGCTCTTGTAACCTGACGATGGCTTTCTAAATCTTCCACCTGAGATTTTAACTGGGAAATTCTATCCCTGATTAATCGTCTGTCAACTTCAAGCTTCTTTTCTCCGGGACCTCTTGTACCGATACCACCACCCTGACGTGAAAGATTTCTCATACCAATAAGTCTTGTGGAGCGGTAACGAAGCTGGGCAAGCTCTACCTGAATCTTACCTTCTGCCGTCTTTGCCCTGCCTGCAAAAATATCAAGAATGATTAAAGTTCTATCCATTACCTTAACATCTAATTCATCTTCCAGATTTTTATACTGTGCCGGAGTTAATTCATCATCACAAACTACAGCTGTGGCCTCTGTTTCCCAAATCAAATCCTTTAATTCTTCAACTTTTCCTGAACCAATATAAGTTGCACTACTTGCATGCTCAAGATTCTGAATCATTCTACCTACAACTATGGCACCTGCTGTTTTAACAAGTTCCTCCAATTCATCCAATGATTCCTCCGGGTCCTGATTAGGATTAGAACAAACTGCTACCAATATTACTTTTTCAATTTCCTGTTCTGTTTCGTACATCTTTTCACCTCCGGTCTTCTAACTTTTTATAAACCTTATGCTTAAAATATCTGACTTTATTATTATCCTTTAACCTTGCTTATAACGTCAATTTTCTTCCATTTTCCACGTTTATATCTTATAAGGCTAAACATACCATTTAAGAACCATGTAAGCCCTGTAGCGTAAAACACGCCGTATTTTCCCATAAAAGGAATAAGTGTCATAGGATAAGCAAAACCTACCCTTCCTATACACTCAACAATTCCCGTAAACAGTGAAAACATAGCATCTCCTGCACCGTTTAACACGTTTCTTGTTGTATAAATAAGTCCTAAGAAAATATAAAAACAACATGTAATTCTTAAACCGTTTGCACCAATTCTTATAACATCTGCATCTTTACCGAATATGGACGCAATTGACGGTGCAAAAATCCAGAAAACCACACCAACTGCCAGCGAAAAAATTGAGCTTACCAATGTTGCAGAATTAAATCCTTTTCTAACTCTGTCTTTAAGCCCGGCACCAATATTCTGCCCTGTGTATGTTGAAACTGCTGCACCAAGAGACATAAAAGGCTGCTGAACCAAAGTTTCAATTCTTGAAACAACTGTAAATGCTGTTGTAAATGTAGCTCCGTAACCGTTAACAACTTTCTGTAAAACAATTAATGAAAATGCAATCAAACTGTTCTGCAAGGCTACGGGAATACCTAATTTGCAACTTTTCTTAATAATACTGCCATTTAATTTTATGTTTTTCTTTTTTAATTTAAAATATGTATTACTCTTGTATGCATAAATAATACATGCCAAAGCTGAAATAAGCTGTGAAAAAGCTGTTGCCACACCTGCGCCAACAACGCCCCAGCCAAAGCTTAATACAAAAATCAAGTCCAATATAACATTTAAAACACTTGCCACAATAAGGAAAATCAAAGGTGTCTTTGAATCTCCCAATGCTCTAAGTATACCTGACACGCCATTATAAAAACCTACACACACAATACCAATTGATACTACCTTAAGGTATGCCACTGCATCATTAAGAATAACCGGGTCTGTGTCAAGCAAAACAAGAATAGGTCTTGCAGTTACAAAACCAATAATTGCCATAATTACAGAACATACTGTAATAATCCAAATTGAATTTCCGATTGCATCCTTAACTTTTTCTTCATCGCCAAAACCAAAATACTGGGCAACAATAATACCAATACCTACTGAAAGTCCTGCTACCAATGAGAAAAAGAAAAAATTAAGTGAATTAGTTGTACCGATTGCGCCTAACGCATTCGCCCCAACAAAGTTACCTACAATAATGGAATCCACCATATTGTACAACTGCTGAAATATATTTCCTACTAAAAGGGGAAGGGAGAACTGAATTAACAGCTGCATCGGATTTCCCTTAGTCATATCCTTTACAAATTTATTTTGTTTTTCCAATTTAATACCTCTTCTTATGTAAATACTGCAAAACTAATTTTGCGTCAAAAAATTTTGCTTCCATACTTAAACTCCCATTTTAAACATTTATTGTGCGATTTGAGACCTGCTTTGCACTCCCTCAATTCTAAAATGTGAAGAATCCTACTACACCGCACAGAATCCCTACCAATGCACCTACAATAACATCTTTAGGAAAATGAACCCCGCTTATAACTCTTACAATTGCAATAATCAAACCGCAAACAAAAACAATTATTCCAAGTGGAATCTCTCCTATGTAAAGAAAAGCCATTCCTATGATAAACGCAGAAAAAACATGTCTACTAGGCATAGACTCCCCTTTTTTATTCTTTTCTATAATAGGCTTAAAATCATACATAGTATATGGGCGCTCACTGTTAATAAATCTTCTGACAATGCTTACAAGAATAAAACTTATGGCTGTTACAGCCACAAACCTTGCAAGTCCTTTATTTTTCTCATCAAAAAGAATTATAATGCCAACAATATACGCCATATATACAATTTTTGTGGCAATGGAATTAATAAACTGAACTATTTTCTCGCCATTTTCTAATCCTCTTATGCCATCTGTTATTTTCCTATAAGTCTGCTGATTCATGTTCACCTCTACTGCTTTCTTGCAAGCTTATATTCATCACCATATGAAAAATATGGACATGTTGCCTTTTTAAACTGCATAAGCATTGCAAGGTCATCTTCATCCATACTTACAACACAGGCATACTCTTCATATTCTTCATCATAAACATAGTTACTACAAAACTCACAGCTATACTGTCCACTCATTTTAACTACCTTTGCCTTTCTTTTGCAAAACTAAAGGTTGAAATTCATCTTAAACAAATCCAAGACATTCTTTCAACCTTTATAATTAATCTAATTTGTAAATACAATATTAGTCTTTAAAATCCAAATTGAAGCCTGTAATGTTTTACAACTTATTTGTATTCTTCAGCTAACTTCTTAAATGCAGGCAAAGCATCTTCAATCTGCTTAGTCTGTACACAATAAGATACTCTGATATATCCCGGTGTACCAAAACTGTCTGCAGGAACTAATAATAATTCATGTTCCTTAGCCTTTTCGCAGAATTCATGTGAATCATCACACATTGCCTTAACGAACAAATAAAAAGCTCCATCAGGGTAAACACACTCATAACCCATCCCTGTTAAGCTGTTATATAAAAGATCTCTATTAGTCTTATAAATTGAAATGTCTGATGTAGCATCAAGACACTTTTCAATAACTCTCTGATACATACTTGAAGCACAAACATAACCTAAAGCTCTTCCTGCACCACAAACTGCTGCATAAGCATCTTCTTCATCATCCATATCCGGTGAAACGGCAATATAACCAATACGTTCACCAGGAAGTGACAAAGCCTTGCTGTATGAATAACATACGAAAGTATTGTGATAATAATTAATTATGTATGGAACTTCAATATCATCATAAACCAATTCTCTATATGGTTCATCTGTAATAACAAAAATGCTATGACCGTATTCTTTTTCTTTCTTTCTTAAAAGGTCACACATTTTTTCAATTGTTTCCCTTGTGTAAACAACACCTGAAGGATTGTTAGGTGAATTAATAATAACTGCTTTAGTTTTTTCATTAATTGCAGCCTCAAACTTCTCCATATCAATCTGGAAAGTCTTATTTTCTGACTGAACTGCAACAAGCTTAGCACCTGTTCTTTCAATGAAAACGCCATATTCAGGAAAGTAAGGTGTAAATGCAATACATTCTTCGCCCGGTAACATAATAGCATTTAAAACTATAGTAAGTGATGATGCAGCACCACATGTCATATAAATATGATTAGCTGTAAGCTTAGTTCCAAATCTACCATTAATGTAATCTGAAATACTCTGTCTTACATGAGCATCACCCTGTGCTGATGTGTAGCCGTGAAGTGCCACTGAATCAAAATTGTCAACCAAATCCTTAATAGTGTCATCAACAATCTTTGGAGCCGGAACGCTTGGATTTCCTATACTAAAGTCAAATACATTTTCTGCTCCTATTTCTGCCTTACGCTTATTACCATATTCAAAAATCTCTCTGATTTCTGAACGTACCTTTCCTAACTTAACTAATGACTCTGAATACATCATATTCTCCTTCCTGCTGTCTGATACATAATCCATTACATATACATATTTATCATTTAAGTATGCTCTTAAATTCTGTTATATCTTTCAAACATGTTCTTAATTGCTTATTACCCCTTAAGAATATGCTTAAACTCTCTTTCATTTTCACGCTTCATGTCACGCTTTGCAATATCCTGACGCTTGTCATATAACTTCTTGCCTCGTGCCAGGCCAATCTCAACTTTTACAAGGCTTCCTTTAAAATAAACCTGTAAAGGTACTAATGTCAATCCCTTTTCGTTAAGCTTTCCAACTAATTTATTAATTTCATATTTATGAAGCATAAGTTTCTTTGGTCTTAATGGATCCTTATTAAAAATATTTCCTTTTTCATAAGGATTAATATGCATTCCATAAATAATAACTTCGCCATTGTCTATTCTTACAAAAGACTCTTTAATACTACAATGTCCCTGTCTAAGCGACTTAACTTCTGTACCGTGAAGCACAATCCCTGCTTCGTAAGTATCTTCTATAAAATAGTCGTGTCTGGCTTTTTTATTACTTGCTATAACTCTAACTGAACCTTTTGCCATTACATCTCCTTTATTATGATAAAATAAACTCTATTATTCTTATAAAATAAAATTCTTTCTTCTGATAAGCAAAATCTATCATTCTGCTAAACTAAAATCAATAGTTCTTGCAACCTTGTCGGCCGCTTCTACTCTAATCTTTACTTTCTGACCTAACTTGTAAGTTTTCTTTGTTCTCTCACCTGTCATTGAATAAGTATTTTCATCATAAATATAATGATCATCCATCATATTTGAAACATGAATAAGACCTTCAACTGTATTAGGAAGTTCAACATAAATTCCAAAGTTTGTTACCCCGGAAATTACTCCTTCGTATTCTTCGCCAATATAGCCCATCATATATTCTGCCTTCTTTAACTTTTCAGTATCTCTCTCGGCATCATCTGCTCTTCTTTCAGTAATTGAGCAGTTCTTTGTAACCTCCGGCAAAATATGATTAAAGTGAGAAATATGCTTGTCTGTAAGCTTATTATTTAAAGCTTCCTTAATTATTCTATGAATCTGAAGGTCAGGATATCTTCTGATTGGTGAAGTAAAATGACAATAATACTTAGCTGCCAATCCAAAATGTCCCTTGCACTCAGGAGTATATTCTGCACGCTTCATTGAACGAAGAGTAATTCTACTAATAAGTGCCTCTTCAGGAGTTCCTTCAATATTCTTTAATAATTTCTGAAGTTCCTTTGGATGAATCTGCTCTTTTGACATTTTTACAGAATATCCAAAATTGTTTATAAATGTTGTAAGCTGTGAAACTTTTTCCATATCAGGCTCTTCATGATTTCTGTATACGAAAGGAAGCTGTCTCCAATAAAAATCTTCAGCTATTGTTTCGTTAGCTGCCAACATAAAATCTTCAATAATCTTTGTTGCCTTATTTCTGTCATAAGGCTCAATCGAAATAGGCTTTCCACCTTGATTTAATTTAATTTTGCATTCAGGGAATTCAAAATCAATTGCCCCTCTCTTGTATCTTCTTTCTCTAAGAATTTCAGACAATTCAGCCATTAATTCAAACATTGGAACCAAATCCTTGTAACGCTCTATTGTTTCAGGATTTTTATCAACAATAATCTCCTTAACTGCTGTATATGTCATTCTTTCATTAACATTAATAAGTGATTCCACTATCTCGTGGTCAATAATTTCACCTTTTTCGTTAATCTTCATAATGCAACTTAAAGCAAGTCTGTCAACATCATGATTCAATGAGCAGATTCCGTTAGAAAGCTTGTGTGGAATCATTGGAATAACCCTGTCCACAAGATAAACACTTGTACCACGTTTCACTGCTTCTTTGTCAAGTGGTGAATTCTCTGTTACATAATGTGATACATCGGCAATGTGAACACCTAATGTATAAATTCCATCTTCTTTAGTTAAAGTAACTGCATCATCAAGATCCTTTGCATCCTCACCGTCAATTGTAACTGTCTGCCAATCTCTAATGTCCTTTCTTCCAACCTTGTCTTCTTCCGGAACTTCATCAGGAATATTCTCAATCTGCTTCATTACTTCTTCCGGAAACTCTGTTGGTATATCATAGTTCTTTACTATAGAAATAATGTCAACTCCCGGATCATTAATGTGGCCAATTATCTCTATAATCTTGCCTTCCGGCTTTCTGCCGTTAGTACCATAATCAGTAATCTGAACTACAACCTTATGACCTGTAACAGCTCCCATAGTATCTTTACCCGGAATATAAATGTCCTGAGCAATCTTCTGATTATCAGGAAGCACATATCCGAAAGTCTTTGACTTCTGAAAATATCCTACAACCTGCTGAATCTCGTGTGAAAGCACCTTTACAACTCTTGCTTCCTTACGTTTACCTGTCTGGCTATCCTCAACCTGAATAAGAACCATGTCATGATGAAAAGCTCCGTTAACCTTATCCTCCGGAATAAAGTAATCTTCATCCTGTCCTTCAACTTCAACGAAGCCGAAACCTCTATCATTACTTATAAAGTAACCTTCTATATAATGTTCCTTTGTAATAACATACTTGCCCTTCTTTGTTATTGAAATCTTTCTCTCTTCCAATAACTCAGAAAGCACTTCCTCTAACTGGTCCCTGTTCTCTTTTGTAATATTTAAAACCACTGCAAGTTCCTTGAACTTCATTGGTATATATGTCTTGTCATTCATAAGTTCGAGAATGACCTTCTTCTTTTTCTCCATTATATCGTTCATAATTATTCTCCTATATGGTATGTGTGACACATACCTTGTAATAAAAATTAACCTTGCTCTTTTCTTTTAATAACTTTATTAAATTTGTCTTGTTTCTATATTGATATTATAATCCTTTTTTTGTCTTGTGTATCTATTTTTTATAGTTTTTCTTGTTTATATAGAAAAAAGGTGTAGAAACCTACACCTTTTAATGGACTAATTATTATTTCAAATTAATATCCTAAGAATTTCATATTAAGTACAATTGCGATTACAAAGAATAATACTACGAAAACCTTTGTTGCTTTTTCAAGCTTTCCTTCCATAGAACGTCCTTTGTTCTTTCCCCAATATGAGTCAGCAGCACCACTGATTGCACCAGTTAATCCTGCCTGCTTTCCTTCCTGAAGTAAGATTACTACTGTTATTGCTAAGCATATTAATACAAATACTACTGTAAGTACTCTTAATAATGTCATGAGTCTCCACCTCCTATAACGCATTCAAACATAATGATTCTAGCATATATAGATGGTAAAATCAAGTAAAATTATTAGAGTTCCGTTTCGAAATCAGAAGGAATTATCTGTTATTTTATTGTTAGCATTTCTTCTATTCTAATCAACTGGTTGTATTTTGCCGTTCTTTCACCACGGCAAGGTGCTCCTGTTTTGATATAGCCTGTGTTTAGGGCAACGGCAAGGTCGGCTATTGTGGTGTCTTCCGTTTCGCCCGAACGATGTGACATTATGGCGATATAACCCTGACTTTGTGCCATACGTACTGCCTCGATTGTCTCAATCACACTACCGATTTGGTTTGGTTTTATAAGGATTGCGTTAGCACACTTTTCATCAATTCCTTTTTTGAGCCTTGCCACATTAGTAACAAAAAGATCATCTCCAACTAATCGGATTTTGTCGCCAAGGGCAGCGGTTATTTTTTTCCAGCCTTCCCAATCTTCCTCATCCAGTGGATCTTCTATTGAAAAAATTGGATAATTGGTTACAATATCTTCCCACAACGAAATAAGCTGATCTGTGTCCATTTCTACATTTTTCTTCGGCATACGATAATGACCTTTCCTGTCACCCTTCCACTCAGAAGCAGCCACGTCAAGGGAAATCATAAAATCCTTGCCCGGTCTGTAGCCTGCATCAATTATGGCAGCCATAATCAAGTCCAGTGCTTCTTCCTCGCCTGAAAGATTTGGTGCAAAGCCGCCTTCATCCCCTACGGCAACTGAAAGATTATCTTTCTTTAACAATTTTTTCAAACAAGTATAAACTTCCGCGCACCATCTAATGCCCTCCTTAACAGACTGCGCGCCCACTGGAAGAATCATAAATTCCTGAACATCAATATTGTTAGACGCATGCGCCCCGCCGTTTAGAATATTCATCATTGGAATTGGCATTTTTTCTCCACAAATTCCACCAATGTATTGATATTCTGGGAGTTTCAAAGCCTTGGCGCAAGCTTTCATATTCGCCATAGACACTGCAAGAATAGCATTTGCTCCCAACTTCTTTTTGTTTTCGGTTCCATCAATGGCAATCATTTTGCTGTCAATTTTTCTCTGATTCAGACCATTCATTCCCTCCAAAGCAGGATAAATCTCCTTATTAATATTCTCTACAGCCTGCGACACACCGGCACCGTTGTATCTCTTGTCGCCATCGCGTAGCTCCATCGCCTCAAACTTTCCTGTTGACGCTCCTGAAGGCACGTCTGCTATTGCAGTAAAAAGCTCCCCAGCCTTACCGTCTGCCTTTACCGTTACCTGTGCCTCAACAGTAGGATTGCCTCTTGAATCCAAAACCTCGCGACCTCTTATATCAACAATTTTCAAATACTTATACATAAAAAACCTCCAAAATACACTTTTTAATCAGTATGCGTATTTTGGAGATTTTTATTAATAATCTAAATTTGTTTTTACTCAATTATTTTGTACTTCTTCAATAATTCCTTTTGGTACTCTTTATCCTCTGATATTTTTTCTATTTCATCATACTTTTTTTCTGCCACTAAAAGCTTAAGTAACTTGCTAATATTATCCATTCCTTCTTCTCTACCTTCTTCTCGCCCATTCCTGTACTGCTTATCCAATTCCATCTGATATGACATATACTCTCGCCTCCACTGTTTATTGTTTCTGGCTTCAAACACTTTCCTGTCTATGTCCTTTGCAAGCTGACTTTCAGGTTCTCTGCCATCAAAATTTGTACATAAGCAAAAAGCCACTACGCTTCCGTTTCCGTTAGCATAGCGGCTTTTGTATAACCATATTTATAGAATTTCAATTATCAATTATTCTATTAATTGCCTAATAACTATTAGTTGGCTACATATCACTTAATTGATATATTGTACTAATTCTATTATTTATCATTTAATTATTATCATATTATTTTTCAATTAATGATTTTCCTGTCATTTCTTTTGGCTGTTCCATTCCCATTAATTCGATTAATGTAGGAACAATGTCTGCTAACACTCCACCTTCTCTTAATTTGTATGATGGATCAGCGTTTACAAGAATAAATGGTACAGGGTTTGTTGTATGTGCTGTAAATGGTTCGCCTGTCTCATAGTCAATTAACTGTTCAGCGTTTCCGTGGTCAGCACAGATGAACATCTGTCCGTCTACTTCTTTGATTGCATCTACTACTTTGCCTACACATTCGTCAATTGTTTCTACTGCTTTTACTGCAGCTTCAACGATTCCTGTATGACCAACCATATCAGGGTTAGCGAAGTTTGTAATGATTACATCGTATTTTCCTGATTTGATGGCTTCTACCATCTTTTCGCATACCTTTGGTGCGCTCATTTCAGGCTTCTGATCATATGTTGCAACTTCCTTAGGTGAAGGAACAAGGATTCTGTCTTCGCCTTCGTTTGGTTCTTCAACACCACCGTTAAAGAAGAATGTTACGTGTGCGTATTTTTCTGTTTCAGCAATTCTTGCCTGCTTCATATTGTGAGCTGCAAGGTATTCACCAAATGTATTTTTAACTTCTACTTTCTTGAATGCAATTAATTTGTTAGGAATTGTTACATCATATTCTGTAAAGCATACGAATGTAAGGTCTAATTTCTTTTCTCTTGCAAAACCGTCAAAATCATCTGCACAGAAAGCTCTTGTAATCTGACGGGCACGGTCAGGTCTAAAGTTACAGAATACTACTGAGTCACCGTCTGTAATTGTAGCTACAGGCTGTCCATCTTTCTTAATTACTGTAGGAAGAACGAATTCATCTGTAACGTCTTTAGCATATGAATTCTTAATAGCCTGAACAGGATCTGTTTCTTCAACACCTTCACCCTTTGTCATTGCTACATATGCTTTTTCTTCTCTATCCCAGTTGTTATCTCTGTCCATTGCATAATAACGACCTGAAATTGTAGCAACTTCACCAACACCGATTTCAGCCATCTTGTCTACCATCTGCTGCATATATTCTGCTGCTGATGCAGGAGGTGTATCTCTACCATCTAAGAATGCATGTACATAAACTTTTTCGAGGCCAAATTTCTTAGCCATTTCAAGTGTTCCATACATATGTGTAATATGGCTGTGAACACCACCGTCTGATAAAAGTCCGAAAATATGAAGAGCACTGTTATTCTTCTTTGCATTTTCCATTGCTTTTACTAATTCTTCATTTTCAAAGAATGTTCCATCTTCTATTTCTTTTGTAATTCTTGTTAATTCCTGATATACAATTCTTCCTGCACCCATGTTAAGATGTCCAACTTCTGAGTTACCCATCTGTCCTTCAGGAAGTCCTACTGCCATGCCACTAGCCTGTCCTTTTACAAATGGACATTCAGCCATAAGTTTATCCATAACAGGTGTGTTAGCTAATGCTACTGCGTTGCCTTCTTTTTTGTCATTCAAACCATAACCATCTAATATTAATAATACTGTAGGTTTCTTGCTCATTGTCTTATCTCCTTTTTTAATATATTTATAATCCATAAGAGATTATTTGCTTATTTATGTTTACTCCAACGGCATTAGATCTTGATCTTTCTCCTGACCCCTTAAAATACAAAATATCATATCCGTGGAATATGCTATTCATATCATAACCGCAATCAGAAACTTTATTATCAAGCATTGCCTTTGTTTCTTCCTTTGTTATTTTCATTCCAACTTTTTTGTAGTTACTTCCGCCACCTACATTCTGCTGGATACAGAAATATACAGGATTTCTCTTAATCTTTGTAAAAGTATTTCCTGTAATATTAATTTCTTCAATGCCACCTCCTGAAATGGCATGTGCACCTGAGCTATAGCTCTTCTTTGATGAATTACCAATATTGGTGAACTTGTTATTTTCAATCTTTGTATTCTTCCAGTTTAAAACAAAAACTCCATTATCATGAATATTCTTAAATTCATTATTTCTTATTGTTATATTCTGATGATAGATATTTTCACCTTTGCTGTTTTGTGAATACTTATGTGTTCCAACACCTCTTGTTGTACTGTCAAAAACATTATTTTCAACTGTAACATTACAGCATGGTGTTTTGTCTTTCTTGACCCAATCAAGTGGCAATCCATGAGTTGCCTTGTCTGCCAAGTCAATATTGATTGCTTCTTTCATATAGTACTTTTCTCTAGTACTCTTTTTAGACTTTCCAAAATAACAATTATGTATATTAACATCTTTTGAACCATTAACTTCGACATAATGATTTCCATTCTGGTTCTTAAATGTTATTCCTGAAATATCAATATTCTGATTATGTGCGGCAACAATTGTAATTCCTGTAATGTTGTTCATATCGAATGTTACCTTGCCTTTGGCCTTGAATGTAACATTCTTTGCACCTTTATATTTCCTTATACTATTCTTTTTTTTGCTCTTACTTCTTGGACAAATCTGCCACATTGATCCTGACGCCTTGTAGTTTGTTCCTGTTTTGTTTATTTTTTTAAACACTACACCATTCTCAAACACTACTGTTGTATTGGATGGCACATAAATGGCATTTGATATATAATATGTTCCCTTCTTTATTGTAAGGGTTCCCCCACCTGCTTTTTCCATCTTATCTAAGAATGCATTTAATCCAAGATAATGTTTTGTGTATTTTGTTGTTATTGTTCTAAAGCTCTTTTTTGACTGTTTTTCTACTTTTGATGGGGTAACTTTAAAATTCTTCTTTGCATATGTATTAGTTTGAAATGCAAAAGTTATTCCACACACAGCAACTACCATAACTACTGTTTTTATTATTTTGTTTTTTATTTTCATTTTTTACCCTTCATTAAACAAGACAGAATGCCAACTAGTGGCATTCCGTCTCATATATATACTTATTTATTATAGTTAACAATCTTGCCAAAATCTGGTTTTAAGCTTGCACCACCTACTAAACCACCATCAATATCAGGTTTAGCAAGTAATTCTGCTGCATTTCCGGCATTCATTGATCCGCCGTACTGAATTCTAATTGCTTCAGCAGTAGCTTCATCATATACTTCTTTGATGCATTCTCTGATAGCTGCACAGATTTCTTCTGCCTGATCAGATGTAGCTGTCTTACCTGTTCCAATAGCCCAAATTGGTTCATAAGCGATAACTGCTTCCTTAGCCTGATCTGCTGTTACATTTAAGAATGCAATCTTAATCTGCTGACGGATAAAGTCTACTGCAATACCCTGTTCTCTCTGTTCAAGAGTTTCACCACAGCAGATGATTGGTGTAATACCATGTTCAAAAGCTTTTAATACTTTCTTGTTTACTGTTTCATCTGTTTCAGCAAAGTATTCTCTTCTTTCTGAATGTCCGATGATAACGTATTTTACTCCAACATCTGTTAACATGTTAGGAGCGATTTCTCCTGTATATGCACCACTTTCTTCAAAGTACATATTTTCAGCACCAATGTTGATGTTTGTGCCTTTAGCTGCTTCCATAGCTGGAACAATGCTAATAGCTGGTACGCAGAATACTACGTCAACATCTTCATTCTGTACTAATGGTTTTAATTCATTAATTAAAGCAACTGCTTCGCTAGGAGTTTTATTCATTTTCCAGTTGCCTGCGATAATTTTCTTTCTCATGTTAATGTCTCCTCTATATTTAATGTCCTTATCTTATTGATGCTCTGCTTCAATAAGCACGCCGGCATTCGCCAACTTCACAAAAATCAATCTAAGAACAATGAATGCTAACATTCATTGTTCTTGATTTGTTTTTGTGTAAATGGACTCATTTGCCTTAACTCTACTTGTCGTTAGCTGCTACTACACCTGGTAAATCTTTTCCTTCAAGGAATTCAAGTGAAGCTCCACCACCTGTTGAGATGTGTGTCATCTTATCACCGAAACCAAGGTTGTTTACAGCTGCTGCTGAATCACCACCACCGATGATTGTTGTAGCATCTGTATCAGCTAAAGCTTTAGCTACTGCAATAGTACCTGCTGCAAGGCAAGGGTTTTCTGAAACGCCCATAGGTCCGTTCCATACTACTGTCTTAGCATTCTTAACTGCATCAGCGAATAACTCACGAGTCTTAGGTCCAATATCAAGTCCTTCTTTGTCATCAGGAATTGCGTTTGTTGGAACGATCATTGTTTCGATTTCAGCATCGATAGGATTTGGGAATCCGTCAGCAGCTACTGTATCGATAGGAAGTAATAATTTCTTTCCTAATTCTTCTGCTTTCTTCATCATATCAAGACAGTAATCTAACTTAGAATCATCTACTAATGAAATACCAACTTTTCCACCCTGAGCTTTGATGAATGTATATGCCATACCACCACCAATGATAAGTGTATCGCACTTTTCAAGTAAGTTGTTGATTACATTAAGCTTATCAGCAACCTTAGCACCACCAAGGATAGCTACGAATGGTCTTACTGGATTGTTTACTGCATTTCCAAGGAAATCGATTTCTTTCTGCATTAAGTATCCAACTACTGCTGTGTCAACATATTCTGTCACACCAACGTTTGAGCAGTGTGCTCTATGAGCTGTACCGAATGCATCGTTTACAAATACATCACAAAGTGAAGCTAATTCTTTGCTGAATGCTTCGCCGTTCTTTGTTTCTTCTGCACGGTAACGTGTATTTTCAAGAAGAACTACATCTCCATCATTCATTGCTTCTACAGCAGCCTTTGCGTTTGGTCCTACTACTTCAGGATCAGCAGCAAACTTAACTTCCTGACCTAATAATTCAGTAAGTCTCTTAGCAACTGGTGCAAGTGATAATTCAGGCTTTGGTTCTCCCTTTGGTTTTCCAAGATGTGAGCAAAGAATAACTTTTCCACCATCTCCGATTAATTTTTTGATTGTTGGAAGAGCTGCAACAAGACGGTTTTCGTCTGTGATAACTCCTTCTTTTAAAGGTACGTTAAAATCGCAACGAACTAAAACTCTCTTGCCTTTAACGTTAATATCATCTACTGATTTTTTGTTAAGCATAAATTTGCTCCTTTCATTGATTTAATCTTTTTAGATTTATCCGTTTTATTATGTGGCTGTTTGTAATCTCAATTATAAGCTCTCACTTCTTACAAAGTTTTACCCATTATTCATTCTAAGATAATTTGCCACTCTAAAAGAAAAGGTCCGGCCCAATCAGCCGGACCCTTTTTGGATCTAATAATAAATATCAGAAATTAAGCTAATTCTGAGAAGTATTTGATTGTTCTAACCATCTGGCTTGTGTATGAGTTTTCGTTATCATACCATGAAACAACCTGTACTTCATAAGTATCTTCGTCAACCTTTGATACCATTGTCTGTGTAGCATCAAATAATGAACCATATCTCATTCCTACGATATCGCTTGATACGATTTCATCTTCGTTGTATCCGTATGATTCGTTTGAAGCTGCCTTCATAGCTGCGTTGATACCTTCAACTGTGATATCTTTTCCTTTAACTACAGCTGTAAGAACTGTTGTTGAACCTGTTGGAACAGGAACTCTCTGTGCAGAACCGATTAATTTTCCGTTTAATTCTGGAATAACTAATCCGATAGCTTTTGCAGCACCTGTTGAGTTAGGAACGATATTAACTGCTGCAGCTCTTGATCTTCTTAAATCACCTTTTCTCTGTGGTCCATCAAGAGTCATCTGGTCACCTGTGTAAGCATGAATTGTTAACATGATACCACTCTGGATTGGAGCGTATTTGTTAAGAGCATCAGCCATAGGTGCTAAACAGTTTGTTGTACATGAAGCTGCAGAAATGATTGTATCTTCTGGCTTAAGTGTATTGTGGTTTGTATTGTAAACGATTGTTGGAAGATCGTTTCCAGCTGGAGCTGAGATAACAACCTTACGAGCACCAGCATCGATATGAGCCTGTGCTTTAGCCTTTGATGTATAGAAACCTGTACATTCTAATACAACGTCTACGTTTAATTCGCCCCAAGGACATTTTGAAGCATCAGCTTCTGCATAGATTTTGATTTCTTTTCCATCAACGATGATTGAATCATCTGTAGCTGAAACTGTATCAGCCTTTTCATATTTACCCTGTGATGAATCATACTTTAATAAGTGAGCTAACATCTTTGGGCTTGTTAAATCGTTAATAGCTACTACTTCATAGCCTTCTGCTCCGAACATCTGTCTGAATGCAAGACGTCCAATACGTCCGAAACCGTTAATTGCAACTTTTACTGACATTTAATTGTCCTCCTATAATAAGTTTTTTTGCTATTGTTAATTTTCATTAACCTATGCTTATTTTACATAATAAGTTTGCAAATATCAAGTTGTTTTTGCTTATTTTTTGGTTTTTTGTTAAATTTTTGTCAAATTAGCAAAATTGATACGATTTTATGAGATTACGGATTATCAACTTCTTTTTTCTGTGACTACCGTAATTATCTAATTTATGCTAATATTTAACTAGCTCAGGCACATTATCAACTTATATTCATACACAGAAAGGATTTTACTATGTTTTCAGATTACCATGTACACAGCAGTTTTTCTTTTGATTCCAAGGAATCTCCTAGGGCTATTGTTGAGAAAGCCATTGCGCTTGGCATGAAACAGATTTGTTTTACTGACCATCAGGACTTTAATTGGCCAATTGAGGGGGAATCGCCTTATATTGATTTTTCCAAATATTTTGAAGCTTTGAATTCTTTAAGGAATGAATATTCTTCCAAAATAAATATTTTAAAAGGTGTTGAGCTGGGGCTTACTTCTGACAATTTTTCTTTGTGCCATAAGCTTCTTGATTCCTACGATTTTGATTTTGTCATTGGCTCCTGTCATATTGTTGACCAAATGGATCCTTATTATGCAGAGTTTTGGGAAGGAAAAAATGACCGTGACTGTTTTGAACTTTATTTTAAAACTTTGTTGGATTCCTTGAAATTTTTTATAGGAAGAAACACTTGCACCACTCCCCGCACTGTCAGCACTCTCGGGCATTTGGATTACATTGTCCGCTACAGTCCTAACAAGGATAATAATTACAGTGTGGATGATTACATTGATGTTATAGATGAGATTTTGAAAATGATTATTGAAAATGATATTAAGTTGGAAATTAACACTTCAAACTTTTCTAAAGGATTTGATTTTCCAAATCCACACACGGATATAATTAGAAGATACAAGGAACTTGGTGGGCTTTATGTTACCGTAGGTTCCGATGCTCACAAAGCCCAATTTATTGGTTCCGGTTTTGATTCGGTTGAAAAAATCGTTGAAAAATATAAATTAAAAGTTTTTACTATTTAAATTGCAATAACTTAATATTCTATTTTAACTTGATTTTATTAACAAATTTAAATTTGATTTTTAATTTTATCTGCAAAAAATAAATTTGATTTTTACATGATTTTTCAGCTTTTTGCTCTTAGTTCTTTCACACCGGCTTTTAATTTTTCAATGGTGTAATCGATTTCTTTTCTTGTATTTTCATGGCCTATGGTTATTCGAATTGTTCCATAGGCTTTTTCTTTCGGTATTCCAAGGGCGCTTATTACGTGGGACGGCTTTTCTGCTGATGCAGCACAGGCTGAGCCGGCAGAAATACACACTCCTTCTTCATCCATTATTACTACCAGAGATGTTCCATTTATGCCATCAAAAGTAAAACTTGCGTTGCCCGGAAGTCTGTTTTTGTAATGACCGTTTAAACTTACGTTTGGAATTTCTCCAAGTATTCTTTTTACCATATAATCTCTTAGATTTTTCTCTTTATTGTAGCGGGCACTCATATTTCTCATAGAATCCTCAACTGCTGCCCCCATTCCTATTATTCCGGCCACATTTTCCGTACCACCTCTTTTGCCCTTTTCCTGACCACCACCATAAATCAAGGGCATCATTTCCTTTGGATTTCTCACGTAAAGAAAACCTACGCCTTTAGGTCCGTTAAATTTGTGACTGCTGGCACTAAGCATATCCACTCCAAGATAATTTACGTCTATTGGTATGTGTCCAAAAGCCTGAACTGCATCAGTATGAAACAGAACTCCTTTCCTATGTGCCACCATTGCTATATTTCTAATAGGCTCAATTGTTCCAATTTCATTGTTTGCTAACATAATCGAAACCAGCGAAGTTCTCACAGGATTTTCAAATCCGTCTTTGTAATCAGTTTTAATTTGCTCCATATCCACAAAACCGTTTTTGTCAACGTCTACATATGTGACTTTTATTCCTTCATTTTCAAGCTGTTTGCATTTATTTAAAATAGCGTGATGCTCTATTTTTGACGTTATAATGTGATTACCTAAATATGCGCCGTTGTCCAAAACCCAATTGTCCGACTCGGTTCCCCCTGAAGTAAAAAAAATATTTTCAGGTTTGCAGTTTAACGATTTTGCAATTGTCCATCTTACCTTTTCAACCTGCTCCCTTGTCTTTCTTCCTATGGAATAAATTCCTGACGGATTGCCATATTCTTCTTTTAAATAAGGTTCCATTGCTTTAACAGCTTTTTCACATATTTTTGTGGTAGCTGCGTTATCTAAATAAATCATATTATTCTCCCATTTTTCGTTTTATGTTCAAATTTTAGTTTTTTTCTAAACAATTGATTGTCTGTCCTTTTTATGTTGTTATAATTATTGTTTTTGCATAATTCCTGTTTTTTTGAATATTTTATATAAATGCGTTTCAGGCAGTACACTATGCTTAACAAAAATCCAATTATTAAAGGCACTATTATTCTCACCATAGCTAGTCTTTTAAGCAGAATAATAGGTTTCTTATATAGAATATTCCTTTCTAACCTAATAGGTGCTAAAGGTATGGGAGTTTTTCAATTAATTTTTCCTGTACTTGTTTTTTGCATTGCCCTAAGTTGCGGTGGAGTCCAAATTGCTGTTTCACGCTTTGTTGCTGAAAGCAAAAGTAGAAAGGAATGTTTTCTTGTGCTTATCAGCAGTATTATTATGTCACTTAGTCTTTCTTTTATTACCTTGGGAGTTTTGTATTTTTTCGCTGAGCCTGTTTCTTTATTTATTATAAAAAACAAAAGTTGTACTGAGCTGTTGAAATACGCCTCTTTCACTATTCCACTTGCCACTTTTCACGCCTGCATAACGGGTTATTATTTAGGTTTCAAAAAAACTTTTGTTCCAGCCTGGTCAGGTGTTGTTGAGCAGATTGCAAAAGTTATTTCACTTTTTATCTTATGGCTTGTATGGGTTGAAAAAGGTATTTCCATTACTCCTGTAATTGCAGTTTATTCCATGGTTTTTTCTGAATTGTGCGGGGTTATTTTTTGTTTGATTGCAATATTTGGTGAACGTTTTTTTGCTTTTAAGATATCTGAAATATTTTCCGTAATGAAGAAAATGTTTTCTGTTTCTTATGTTTTGACTTTGAACAAAATAATGCTTACTTTTTTACAGACTTTAGAAGCTGTTATTTTTCCAACTGTACTTTTAAAAAGCGGGTTATCCCTGTCCGATTCTTTAAGTATTTATGGAATTTTAACCGGAATGGCCCTTCCGGTGGTTACTTTTCCTTCTGCCATAAACACTTCCGTTTCCACTATGTTGCTTCCTACCATAGCAGGTGCAAATTCCGGAAACGACGTTTCAGGCATAAAAAAAACAACAGAATATTCTATTTGGTTTTCTATGATTACGGGGATTTTCTGTGTTGGTGTTTTTCTTTTTTATGGCGATTTTATTGGAACAAATATTTTCAGGCAGCCTCTTGCCGGCGAATACATAATGATTCTTGCCTGGCTTTGCCCTTTTCTCTATCTTTCCATTACACTTGGCTCCATCTTACACGGGCTGGGGCTTACTAATGCTGCCTTTATTCACAATGTTATTGGGGTTGTAATACGACTTGCCTCACTATGGTTCGGAGTTCCTGTTTTTGGGGTAGAAGGGTATCTGATTGGCTTGCTTATAAGTAATCTTGTTGTGACTTTGTTACATAGTTTTTATATTCATAAATATGTGGATTTTAACTTTTCGGCAATTGACAATATTGTAAAGCCTGCACTTTGGATTGCAATTGGTCTGATAATGGGAAAATTAGTTTCATACATATTTAGTTTTGCTGATTGCAGGGGATTAGTTTTTTGTATTTTTTCCGCAGGAATAAGCGGAGTGATAATAGTGATGGTGTTTGGATATTTTGTATGGCGTGAGAGTGTAAATTTAAAACAGTATAAAAATGGAGTATAAAAACTCCATTTTTACACTGAGATATTATTTATTTGATTATCCCATGCTTCTTCATTTATTTTTATTTAAGTGTATAAACACTTACTTCTTGGTTAATCCATCTCTTTTTAGCTATTATAAAGTTTATAGTAAAACCCTCTCTTTTCAAGCAGTTCTTCGTGATTTCCCTGCTCGATTATTTTTCCATCCTTCATTACAAGAATTACGTCTGCTTCTTTTATTGTTGAAAGTCTATGGGCTACAATAAATGTAGTTCTGCCTTCCATCATTTTTGAAAATGCGTCCTGAATCTTTACTTCTGTTCTTGTGTCAATTGATGATGTGGCTTCGTCAAGTATTAGCATTGGTGGCAGACATAACATTACACGGGCTATACACAATAACTGTTTCTGTCCCTGTGAAAGACTGCCTCCGTCTTCACCTATTACTGTATCATATCCCTTTGGCAAACGCTTAATAAAGTTATGTGCATAGCTTGCTTTTGCTGCATTTTCTATTTCTTCATCAGTTGCATCAGACTTTCCAAAAGCGATGTTTTCTCTTACCGTAGTATTTCTAAGCCATGTTTCCTGAAGAACCATTCCATAAAAGCTTCTTAAATTCTTTCTTGATATGTCTCGTATATCTTTTCCATCTATTGTAATTGAACCTTTGTCCACATCATAAAATCTCATCAAAAGATTTATGATTGTAGTTTTTCCACAACCTGTCGGTCCAACAATTGCAATTCTCTGACCAGGCTTTACGTGTAGATTTAAGTTTTCGATTAATTTTCTATCCGGCACATAAGAAAAAACAACATCATTAATGTCAACCCTACCTGCCTCAATATTCCGGAACTGATTTTCACTTTCTTCCACATCAATCTCTTTTTCCTGATTAATAAGCGAAAAGATTTTTGCACCACAGGCAATGGCATTTTGCAGTTCCGTAACAACACCTGAAATCTCGTTAAAAGGCTTTGTGTACTGGTTGGCATAACTTAAGATTGTTGCAAGTCCACCTACAGTAATTCCTCCTGTCATAATTGCCACAAGACCGCCACTTATTGCAACTCCGGCGTAAACTATATTGTTGACAAATCTTGTACTTGGATTGGTTATTGATGAAAAGAAAGTTCCCTTCAAATAATATTTTGCCAATTCATCGTTGATTTCATCAAAATCCTGAACGGCTTTTTCTTCCTGTCCAAAAGCCTTAACAACTTTCTGACCGCTTATCATTTCATCAATAAACGCTGTCTGGCTGCCCCTTATTTCAGACTGTTTTCTAAACATTGAATACGTACGCTTTGCAATAAATCCCGCCACAAAAAACGATACAGGTGTAATACAAATAACAACCAACGCAATTTTCCAGTTAATCTGTAACATAAAAACAAGCGTTAAAACAATTGTGACAACACCTGTAAACAAGTTTGAAAATCCCATAAGTAAGCCGTCTGCTAACTGGTCTACGTCCGCAATTATACTACTTACAAGACTACCTGTTGAATGCGTATCCAAGTAAGCCAAAGGAAGTTTCTGTATTCTCTCAAAACTTTCCTGACGAATGTCTTTAATCACGTGATATGTGATTCTGTTGTTTAACAGTCCCATAATCCACTGGGCAATTCCTGCAATTGCAGCGATTACAGCTATCTGCACTGCTATTCTCTCTAATCCCTGAAAGTCAACATTGCCTTTTGATACTATTTTGTCAGTTCCTAAACCAATTAGTTTTGGTACATAAAGTGACAAAACAACATAAACCAGGGCAAACAATAATGAACCTATTAACAAATGCCAATATTTTTTTATTCTTTTTAACAATTCTAAAAGGGCCTGTTTTTGTGTCATATTATTTTCCATTTGACTGCCCTCCTTTTTTAAACTGTGATTGATAGATTTCCTGATATACTGAACAATCTTTAAGCAATTCATCGTGAGTTCCAAATCCTACAACTTTTCCATCATCAAGAACCACTATCTGGTCTGCATCCATAATTGACGCTGTTCTCTGAGAAACTACAAACAAAGTTATATCTTTAAGTGTTTTTATGTCACTTCTTAGTTTTGCATCAGTTGCATAATCAAGTGCTGATGAACTGTCATCAAGAATCAAAATCTTAGGCTTTTTAACCAACGCTCTTGCAATTGTAAGACGTTGTTTCTGCCCTCCTGAGAAATTCTTTCCCTTTTGCGCCACTTCGCTATCAATTCCTTTATCTTTTTCTTTTACAAAATCGTAACTCTGAGATAATTTCAAAGCTTCCACTAATTCTTCCTCTGTAGCATTTTCATTGCCCCAAAGCAAGTTGCTTCTTATTGTACCTTTAAACAATAATGCTTTTTGAGGTACAACTCCAACAATATCTTCCAGATTTTTTCTCTTATAATCTTTTGCGTCAATTCCAAAAATCTTAACTTTTCCTTCTGTAGGGTCATAAAATCTTGGAATCATATTGATTAATGAAGTCTTACCTGAACCGGTACCTCCTATAATACCGATTGTCTGACCGGTCTTTGCCTTAAAATTAACATTTTCTATTGAACTTTCGCCTGCGCCCTGGTATTTCAAAGTAGCATTTTCAAATTCCACTGCAATGTCTTTGCTGTAGTTTTCCGGATTTTTTAATTTATTATCTGAATCATTTTCGCCGGCTAATTTACCAGTTCCATCATTTGAATTATTGTCATTAACTAAATTTAATTCAATATTTCCTTCTGCCATTCCCGGCTCAATATCAAAAATATCCTGTATTCTTCCTGAAGCTGCAAAAGCTTTTGTAAGGTTTATAATAAGGTTTGCAAGCTTAATTAATTCAATAAGAATCTGTGACATATAGTTAACCAAGGCTACGACCTGTCCCTGTGTAAGGCTTCCTGTGTTAACTCTATCTCCACCTACCCACAAAATTCCAATGGTTGCAACGTTAATCACAATATAAGTTGCCGGGTTCATTAATGTTGAAATTCTTCCTGCAAAAAGCTGGAACTTTTCAAGCGTTGCATTTTCCTCATTATATCTTGCAACTTCCTGTTCCTGTTTATTAAAAGCTCTAATCACTCGGACACCGTCAAGATTCTCTCTTGTACTTCCCATAACCTTGTCAAGTCTTGACTGAACTTTCTTATATAATGGAATTGTAATAAGCATAATTCCATAAACTATAACTGACAAAACCGGAATAGCCACAACAAAAACCATAGCCGTCTTTCCATCTACAAAGAATGCCATAATCATTGCGCCAAAAACAATAAACGGTGAACGAAGTAATAATCTTATGGCCATATTAACCTGAGTCTGCACAAGGTTAACATCAGATGTCATTCTTGTTATAAGTGTTGATGTTCCCTGATTGTCAAGCTGAGTGTACGACAATTTTTGTATATGATCAAACAGTGAATGTCTAAGTTCTTTACCAAATCCTGCTGCTGCTTTTGCCGCAAAAAACTGTGCCGTAAGTGAAAAAGTCAAACCACACGCTGCTAACAATAACAGCACCCCCCCCATCTGCAAAACATAGGTTGTATCTCCCCTTCTGATACCATCATCAATAATTCTTGCTACAACTAAAGGAACCAGCAAATCAAAAATTGCTTCCATCATTTTAAATAATGGTGCCAGAAGCGATTCCTTTTTGTAGTTTTTTAGAAATCTTAAAATCTTCATAAAATTCTCCTGTTTTATGATTACACTGCCAAAAGTACCAAATGCTAATCACAAATACTTTATAAATCTCTCATAACTCACTTGCTACTCAATGTAATCATTTTTATTATTAGTTATTTGTATGTTTTTGCCTAAATGTTAAGTATAAGTTATATTTTGCCAAAAGGCAATAAAGGTATGCATTTAAGGGCACAATCAACGATTATTCTTGACCTATCCACACTGACGTGCTAGTATTTAAATTAGTTATTTTTAGGATTATTTCCTATTAAAAATATATAATCAAATAAATTTCTATGAGGTGTACAAAATGAGTAAAAGTTTTAAAGATTTACTTGCACAGGTAGCTGAATGTCCTATGAAGAAGGTTGCTGTTGCCTGCGCTCAGGACGATGCAGTATTAGAAGCTGTTAAGGCAGCAAAGGAAAGACATATAGCTGATGCTATTTTAGTTGGTGATGAAGCTAAGATTAGAACAATCGCTGATGTTTTAAAAATGAATATTAACGAATTCGAAATTATTAATGTTGTTGATCCTATTGAAGCTGCAAGAACTGCTGTTAAGTTAGTTCATGACGGCAAAGCTGATATGTATATGAAAGGTCTTATTGATACAAAATCATTCTTAAAGAGTGTTTTAGATAAAGAAGTTGGTCTTAGAACTGACAAAACATTATCACACGTTTGTGTTTTTGAAATAAAAGGTATTGATCGTCTTTTATTCTTATCAGACGTTGCTTTTGTTCCTTATCCTGACCTTGATACAAAGGCTCAGATTATTAAGAATACAGTTGAAATTGCACACGCTTGTGGTATTGAATGTCCAAAGGTAGCTCCACTTGCAGCTGTTGAAGTTGTAAATCCAAAGATGCCTTGTACTGTAGAAGCTGATGAACTTACAAAGATGAACGAAGAAGGAAAGATTACAGGTTGTATCGTTGACGGACCTCTTTCACTTGACCTTGCAATAGAACCTGAAGCAGCTTACCACAAAGGTACTACTAATAGAAAGATTGTTGGTGATGCTGATGTATTATTATTCCCTGACATTCATGCAGGAAACATCACATACAAAGCTTTAGTTCATACTGCTGAATGTGTTAACGGAAATATTTTAACAGGTACAAAAGCTCCTGTTATCTTAACATCACGTTCAGATGAATTCGAAGTAAAGGTTAACTCAATTGCACTTGCTGCAATCGTTGCTGAAAACCTTAAGTAATCTAATTTTTGATTTATAAAAACGGGCAATTGTTGTTTATTTAACTTTTGCCCATTGTGATAAATGACAATACATTTAATTTATTGGAGGTATAAAAATGTCATACAAAATTTTAATTATCAATCCTGGTTCTACTTCTACTAAGATTGGTGTATATGAAGATGAAACTCAGTTAATGGAAGAAACTCTTAGACATTCAACAGAAGAAATTGCAAAATATGATACTATTTACGATCAGAAAGATTTCCGTAAAGAAGTTATTTTAGATGTTCTTAAAGAAAAGAATGTTGACTTAAATGATATTGATGTTGTTGTAGGTCGTGGTGGTTTATTAAAACCAATCCCTGGTGGAACATATGCTACAACTCCTGAATTATTAGAAGACTTAAAGGTTGGAAAACAGGGACAGCATGCTTCAAACCTTGGTGGTATTTTAGCTTCAGAAATTGCTGCAGAAATCAATGTTCCTTCATACATTGTTGACCCGGTAGTTGTTGATGAATTAGCTGATGTTGCAAGATTATCAGGACATCCTCTTTTCCCAAGAACTTCTATTTTCCATGCTTTAAATCAGAAAGCTGTTGCAAAGAGATATGCGAAAGAAGTTGGCAAGAATTACGAAGACTTAAACTTAATCGTTGTTCATATGGGTGGCGGTGTTTCAGTTGGTGCTCATAAGAATGGTAAAGTTGTTGACGTTGCTAATGCATTAGATGGTGATGGTCCTTTCTCACCTGAACGTTCAGGCGGACTTCCAACAGGTGCTTTAGTAAAAGCTTGCTTCAGTGGCAAATATACACAGGCAGAAGTTGGCAAGATGTTAAATGGTAACGGCGGTTTCAATGCTTATGTTGGTTCTAACGATATGAGAGATTTACTTAAAATGATCGAAGAAGGTGACAAAAAGGCTGAAGCTGTTGTTGATGCTTTCCACTATCAGTTATGTAAAGAAATCGGTGCCATGTCAGTAGTTCTTGGCGGAAAGGTTGACCAGATTATCTTAACAGGTGGTATTGCTTACAGTGCCAAGACACAGGCAGATATGAAGAATGCTGTTGAATGGATTGCCCCTGTAACTGTTTACCCTGGTGAAGATGAATTACTTGCACTTGCACAGGGTGCTTTAAGAGTTATGAATGGTGAAGAAGAAGCAAAGGTATACTAATCTTATACTTATTGCAGGAGATTATTTATATGAATAAAAAAAGATTATACAAGTCATCAAGAAACAAAAAAATATGTGGTGTATGCGGTGGTATCGCTGAATACCTTAATATGGACCCAACTGTTATAAGATTAATTACAGCAATTATTGCCTTAGCATGGGGTTCAGGAATCATCTTATACATTATTATGGCTTTTGTAATGCCTTATGATAATGAAATAACATATTAACTTGTTTTATTGTTGCAGACATTGATTATAATATTTCTATAGCGTTGTGATTAGAATTGTAAAGCGATTCAATTAACGATTTATAGTTATAAAAAGGTGTTCAACTTATGGTTGGATGCCTTTTTTGTTTGCTATTTTTTCTAATGTACCCCGACATCCCTTTATTTACGCACTTGTTGTGGTTAACGCTATCCTTATTCAATTCTTGTGTGGCATTCTTTTCAATTTTTTTCCTTTCATACGCCACAACATTCGAACCTAACAAGAATTGTTGTGGTTGCTTTACTTTTCCCGCAAAAAAAGCCTCCCACACCTTTCAGTATGAGAAGCTTTCTTTACTTCAATTCTTCCAAGACATAATACATTTTAACTTATAACAAACCACAAACTTCGTTTACTATTTCAATGCATTATAATTCTCTGAATTTGCTTATTTCTTATAAATCGCTGCCTTGTAATAATATTTCCTATATTACTTCTTGTAAGCCACTACCTTGTAGTAATATTTCTTATTACTCTTCTTTGCCTTGAATGTTACTAATGACTTCTTAGTAATTGTCTTTACTTTCTTATACTTGCCGTTTTTCTTTGTGCTTCTGTATACTTTGTATCCTGTTGCACCTTTTACTTTCTTCCAGCTAAGTACTGTTCTGCCGGCTTTCTTCTTTGCCTTAACTTTCAACTTTTTAGCCTTTGGTATTGCCTTTACTGTCTTTGAATCAACAGTTTCGCCCTTTTCGTTTACTGCAACTACTTTATAATAATACTTCTTGCCTGTCTTAACCTTCTTGTCTGTGTATTTTAATGATGTTGTTGTTGCAATGTTTACGAATTTGCTGTTCTTTCTGACTTTACGATATACCTGATATTTTGTAGCATTGTCGGCTTTTGTCCAAGTTAATTTAACTATATTGTAAGCTGTCTTTGCTACTTTTACTGTTGCAGGTGATAATTTCTTTATATGTGTATCTCCTGAAGCATCAATTGTAGGTGTATCGTCCTTTGTGTAATCATCAACATAGTAGAACTTTATTGTGTCTCCTGCTTTTACTTTATAATCAGCAATTCCTACGTTTGGAGCCTTGCCGTTTACTGCGTACATCCAACCACTTCTTGGACCATTATCAAATTCACCAAGAGTTATTCCTGATGGTGTTTTGATTGCTGAAATGTAGTTAGTTGTTCCTTCTGACGAATAGCCGTTGTCTTTTAATGCTTTTGCAATTACATCTGATACTGTTGCACCGTTCTTTACTGTTACTGTAATATCATTAATCCAGTTAGTATATGATTTATGAGCATTTGTTCCATGAACATCATCACCTACTAAAGTAAACTTAGTCTGGATTACATTACCCTTGATAATATCAAGCTGTAATTCTGCTTCTTCCAATACATCAAAGTTAGTTACAAGAGATTTCTGTGTTGCAGTTAAGCTGTCATAAGCTGCTCTTGCTTCCTTAACTGCTGCTTCGCTATCCTTTGTAACCTTGCCAATTGAAGCGATTTTTTCTGTAACTTCTGCTGCTAACTGTTTGTTTTCTGTTTCAGCATCCATTGCAGGAATCTTTGTATCCATGTAATCATCAACATAGTAAAGAATTACTGCATCGTTTTCCTTAACTACATAATCTGCCATTCCAACACTTGGAGCTTCTCCATTTACAGCATACATCCAACCACTGTTTGAACCATTATCTAATGCTGCAAGTTTTGTACCTGTTGGTGTTGTAATTGCTGTAATATAGTTATACTCAGCGTTTACTTCTGCTTCATAACCTTTTGCCTTTAAGCCCTTTGTTATTACATCTCCTGCTGTTGCATCTTTTCTAACTTTTACTGTAATGTTACTAATCCATCTTGTATAAGAAGTATGGATTTTTGTTCCGTGAACATCATCACCTACTAATGTAAACTTAGTTGAAACTGCATTGTCTTTTATATTTTCAAGCTGTGCTTCAGCCTGTACTAATACATCATAATTAGTTACTAATTCTTTCTGAGCATCTGTTAGTGCGTCATAAGATGCTCTTGCTTCTTTAATAAGATTTTCGCTACTTTCTGTAACTTCTCCAATTTCAGAAATCTTCTTAATTACTGCATCTGCCGCCTTCTGATTATCAGCAGGATCCTCAACTGTTGGAACCTTAGCATTGCTCCAATCGTCAACATAATAAAGAATAATATTATCGTCTTTGCTAACCTTGTAACCGCTGCTTCCCACGTTTGGACTCTTTCCATTTACAGCATACATCCAACCACTGCCTGAACCATTATCAAATGCCTTTAAGCTTACTCCTGATGGTGTTGTTACACCTGAAATATAACTTGTTGAGCCGATAATTGAATATCCATACTGCTTAAATGCTTTTACAATTACATCCGATGCTTTTGATCCACTCTTAACTGTAATTGTCGCATTAGCAATCCAAGTACTGTATGAAACATGTCCTGATGAACCATGAACGTCATCACCTACTAATGAGAACTTAGTTGTTACTGCTGTTCCCTTAATAATTTCAAGCTGTAATTCTGCTTCATCTAAAACATCATAGTTTGTTACAAGTTTCTTCTGTGCTGAAGTTAAAGCATCATAAGCTGCTCTTGCTTCTTTAATTGCATCTTCACTTTCTTCTGTTACTGTGCCGATTGCTGCAATCTTTTCTGTTACAATTGTGGCATAATACTCATCTTCACCTTCATATTTAATCTTAACATTATTAAGATTCCAGTATCCATCCTTACCTTCTGTATAAAGCTTGTAAGATGTTAATGCCCAAACTGCCTGAATTGTAGCATACTGGTTTACTTTTCCACCTTTAAGATATACGAAAGCTCCATCATCTTCACTGTAATAGCTCATTAAAGCTGTTAATGTGTTCTTATATTTTGTACCAATTGTTGTTGTTACATCTTTGTTTAATGAAGTTAAAGCAAGTACAACCATTGCTGTTGTGTTTGCATTTCCATAATCATAATTTGCGTCAGCTTTTGATTCAATATAAGTTAATGCTTTTTCAATGATTTCTTTTGCTGCTTCATTATTCTGATATCTTCCAAGTGCCTGAAGAACCATTGCTGTTGTATCCACATCTGACGAACCCTTTGTCCAGCCGATACCACCGTCTTCATTCTGGAATTTCTTAAGTTCTGCAATAATCTTCTCTCTTGACCACTTAGCATCACTTGGAATTACTGTATTTCTTGCATCAAGTGCCAATAAAGCATATGCTAATTCATTTGCTCCGTCAGACAACTTTTCACTGTTGTAAATTAACTGTGCAATATTTACACCGTCTACATTTGTTATGTCTCTGTTTATAAGTGATAAAACAAGAGCTGCCTTTTCCATGTCAGTAGGCTTTGTTCCTTCTACTGTCCAATTCTTGCTTGCCTCTACTACTGCATCATAGTATTTGTTAGCTTCCTGAATTGTAATAGATTTTCCTGCTCTTGCAAGTGTATAAAGGTTCCATGCACCGTTAATGTCATAATTTTGGTTAACATTTTTTTCTGCATATGAAAGGAATCCTTCCAATCCCTTATTTGTAAGAGCTGTCAAATCAGGTGCTTCCTGTTCACTTGCTTCAACCTTTATTGTCAAAACAACAGGTTCTACATTATTTGTTTTATCAACGGGTGTTCCTGTAGCTGTAACTGTGCCTTCACTTAAGCCGTATACGTAATAATCTGTGCCTGGAAGCCAGTTATTATTATCAGGTGCACTTTCGTCCCTCTTCCACTGATAAGCTGTTTTTCTCTCAATTTTTGCAATTCCATCTGTAGAATATGTCCAATTAAGTTCCGGTTCAGTAACACTATAACCTTCTTCAGATTTTTCACCTGTGAAAGTTAAGTTAACTGCTGATTCTTCATTAGCCTTAATTGTAATTTCTTTTTCATCTGTTGTTACAGATGTTAAAGGATTTAAATATTTGTATGTTACATCTTTTGAACCTGAAACAACATTTTCAGTTCCATTTGGATTTGTGTCCTTAATAGTTGCTGTATATGTAACTGTTCCTGCCTTGTATGGTACATAACCAATAACCATACTTGGAACATATTCACCAATAGTTTTATCGCTGCTTTCAATTGTGTAATTAGCTGCATTAGTTGCGTTTGCCGGATCAACTATTACTGATGAATAATCAGGTACAAAATCCTGGCCGTTAGTGCTGTTGGCATTTCTGCCGTGAATTGTTACGCTGTCATTAATTGCAGGTGTAACTGATTTTACTGCCACGTATTCTGATGTTAATGTTACGTCTGCCTTTAAGTCTGTGTTGTCGCTGTAAATTGCAGTAATTTTTGAAGTCCCTGCTTTTTTAAAGTTAAAACTGTTTGAACCCGGAATATTCTCAATAAAACTTTCATCATCAATTTTTAATGAAAATCTTCTTGGAGAAATTACTACAAACTTATCTTCGTTTTTGTATTTAACTTCCATCTTTACAGTTTTAATTTCTGAACCCTGAACTGTAAATTTTCCATTTGTAACATCCTGTCCGTCAATGTATACTTTTATTTCTTCTACATCTTTGTTATATGCTTTAAGGTTTAATGCAGCTACTACTTCTGAACTGCCATCTCTCTTAGTTTCAGTTGCCTTAACAACTGCTGTGCCTGCTTTGTCAACTCTTATTACTCCACCATCAGAACCAACCATAATAGCTCCGCTAGGTTCTACACTTTCATATGACCATTCAATTGTGCTTGTTGAAGGTACTCCTTCTAAGCTTAATGAACCGGCAATATTAGAGCCGTCAACGTCGTTGCATGAAATTTCTAAATTCTGATTTTCTACTGTAGCTACTGTGTTGTCAAACTTAGTAAACTTAACTGTGTATTTGTTTGCAGGTAAAGTACTTCCCGGATTGTAATCCTGGCTTTCACCAAAATATGGATAACCTGTATTTCCGTTTCTTCCCCAGCTTACACCGTTTTCGCCCTTATTTTCATTTAAAGCACTTACAAAATCTAAAGATTTCATATAATCCTTAGTTTCTGAATATGAATTAACAAGAGCACTTTCAGGAATAACACTGTTGTCTAATGTTTCTAACCAATATGTATTAATTAACTGGCCTTCTCCTGCAGTATCATTAGTTCCGTACTGATTAAAGAAAGCACCTGCCTTGCCTTCACTTACTGAATAGCTGTTAGATACAATACCTGCATCTGTTAATCTTCTGGCAAAACCGCAAGTTCCTGTTCCTGAAATATCTGTATAACAGTTAATAATTGCACCTGACATATTGCTTCCAAGAGGTCCCTTATATCCCTGACCAACATTCATTGTTCCTGTAAAATAAACATTCTGAATTACACCGTCTTCACTTACACTTGAGAAAATTGATGATGAAAGATTATCTATCTTTATTGAATGTCCTTTTCCGTCAAGAACACCATTAAAGTTTTCCATGCTAAAATAAAAATCATCTTCTGTGTTTTTAACTGTAATATCATTGTCTAAAACATAATATTTTCCACTTGAAGCTGTAATCGCATTTAAATCTTTTAATGTTTTTATGTGCGTAATCTTACTGTCATCTGTTGGCAATGCTACAGGCTTAGTCGGTTTATTATTCTTTAAATTACTAATTGCAGATACTAAATTATTTGTAGCTGTTGTAATCTGAGCCTTTGTTGCCTCATTATCTTTATTAACTTTAATTGCTTCTGCTAAAGCTTCCTGCAATGCATTCCATGACTTATCAGTATAGTCAGCCTTTGTTATCTTCTGAGCAACTTCAATCTGTGCTACTAACTGAGTTTTGTCAACAATATCAGATGGTACTGTTAAAACAGGCAATCCATTGTTGCTTCCATCAGTTGGTAATGACCATTCAAAGCCTGTGTCAGAAATATCTTTGTTTAATGCCTCTATTCCTTCAGAAGCCTTTAACTTTTCTTCTGTCTTCTTCTCACAGTTGACTTTTGTTGCACTTCCCATAGATACAGGTGATAATCCTACCGTAAAATAGCAGTTAGAAATTGTAGACTGGGCTGATGAACTTGTATATGCTATTCCTCCCATAGAATAGTCACCAAAACTTCCTGCAAAATAGCAGTTTGAAATCGTAGAACCTGACATTGTTCCTACTAATCCACCTACTTCTCCCCAATCTGTTGTTGCTTTTATTTTTGCAGTTGAATAACTATTTACAATTGTACCTGAAACAGTATTTGCCATACTTCCTGATTCATCAGGTAATGTAATTTCAGAAGTACTTGTTACTCCAAGGTTTTCGATTGTTCCTTCAACCTTATCTGCCAAATATGTATCTGCCAATGTGATTGTGTGACCTTTTCCGTCTAAAGTTCCTTTAATGTCTTTAATGTACTGACCTGATTCTAAAGTAATATCATCAGTTAATGCATAAACATCTCCCTCTTCAATTACTTCAGGTAATTCTGATGCATCCTTGATTGTGTAAGGATCCTCCGCAGTACCCTTTCCATTAACACCTACTGTTGGAATTGTATAAGGGTATGCAGTTATCTGTTCCTTAGTTTCAGACTCTTCTGTCTGAACACTTGTATTTGCAAAAACATTTACAGTATTAAACTGAGCAAACATAAGTGCACATACTAAAACTAAGGCAACGCCACTTTTCCAAAGTTTTTTCATTCTGTTCCTTATGATGTAACTTTACATCATCTCTCCTTTCATTTTTCCTTTTTAACACCACTGTTTCCTATCACTTATTAAGTAAAAAAATCGGGACACAACATTATTGTGTCCCGGCAAAATCAAAACTCGCGTAACAAACCTTCAGATTCAATCTGAAAGCCTGTCTTTAAAAAGCTTATAACTTGCCATTTGCAATTACGTGTGTAAATGGAAGAAATTCCAAGCAGGTCTCCTGACTTATGCAGTAACGTTTTTTCTACCTTCTCATGCCTTGGCACAATGGTTGACTTCTATATAAAAGCCACTGAAAAAACTACACATTTACAGTAGCACGACTGTACAGGTCTCTCACCTGTTTCCCTCTTAGCTCTAAAGACAGACTTTAGAGAACTTAGAATCGTTGTGTTAAAATCGGTGTTATTGTACCACGTTTTTTATAAATGTTCTAGAGCAAATAATAATTATTATCTGCTGTTGTATTCATTTACTCTTCATCTCCCCATTTAAATTTTTTACTTTTATTTTTTTTTTTTTACGAACATGTTTTTTTATTTTACTGTCTTTTAAATAAAACGATGGTCGTTTTGTCTAATCTGGAATTGGTAAATCTATATTATTTTCCAAGATTTGTGTTCAATACAGGCTTCATCTCCTTACTGCATAAAAAAAACGAGACGACCGAAGTCGTCTCGTAAAAAGTCTAACTTTTTGGGGTCACCTCAATATTCAAATTGATCTCGGACTTTTTTATGTTCATATTATAAGCGTGTTTCAAGGTTATTATCCTACCTTTATACATGCGCAGATGGAACAAAACCTTTTAACACTATAATCTTATAAGAATATATACTTCAATACGAATAATACTGCTAATACGTATAATAAAGGTTTAACTTTCTTTCCTTTACCTGTTACTAAGTTAAGTAATACGTATGAAATGATTCCTACTGAGATACCTTCTGAAATGCTGTAGAATAATGGCATTGCAATAATGCAAAGGTATGCAGGAATTGCTTCTGTTAAGTTATCATCTGTAAACTTAATATCTGTAACAGCACCAAACATAAGGAATCCTACCATAATAAGTGCAGGAGCTGTAGCGAATGATGGAATTGTAATGAATAATGGTGAGAAAATCATTGCTATAAGGAATAAAACACCTGTTATTACTGATGTAAGACCTGTACGTCCACCTTCAGCAACACCGGCTGATGATTCAACGAATGTTGTTGTTGTTGATGTACCAAGGACAGCACCTACTGATGTAGCAATAGCATCTGACATAAGTGCAGGTTTGATTTTTGGTAATTTACCATTTTCATCAAGCATTCCTGCTTTTGTACTTACACCAATGATTGTTCCCAATGTATCAAATAAGTCAACGAAAAGGAATGCAAATACAACGATGATAAAGTTTACAATACCTACTGCCTTAAAGTCAAGATTGAAACACTGTCCAAATGTATCACCTAAAGCTGAGAAGTCAAAACTTACAAACTTAGTAGGGATAACTGAGAAAAAGTCCTTTCCATCAGGAACGTAAATCTTTGTAAGTTCGCAGATGATTCCAAGAATCCATGTTGATACGATACCAACAAGTATTGAACCTTTTACTCTCTTAATATAAAGAATTGCTGTAATAAATACACCGATAACTGCTAATAATGCACAAATACCTGCTGTATGGAAATTCTGTGTAAAGTCTGTAATTGTAACAAGTGTTGATGAATCAACTACAAGACCAGCATTCTGTAATCCGATGAATGCGATGAATAAACCGATACCTACTGATACTGCTTTCTTAAGATTAACTGGAATAGCATCAAAGATAGCTTCACGAACATTTGTTAATGAAAGTATTATAAAGATAATACCTTCAACAAATACTGCAAATAATGCTATCTGCCATGAATAACCCATTTCTCCACAAACTGTGTATGCAAAGTAAGCGTTAAGTCCAAGACCTGCTGATAAAGCAAATGGAAGATTAGCCATAAGAGCCATACACATTGTACCAATAAATGATGCAAGACATGTTGCAATAAGAATAGCTTCCGGATTCATACCTGAAGCGCTTAAGATGCTTGGGTTTACAGCAAGAATATATGCCATAGTCATAAATGTTGTAACACCCGCAACTACTTCTGTTTTTACGGAAGTGTTGTTCTCTTTGAGTTTAAATATTTTTTCTAACATTTTCCTCTCGTATAGTTTCCTATACTTTTCCTTTCTATAAAATATATTTGCTAGCGCAAACTTTATTATAGCAGAGCTTGAAACAATTTTCTACAAAAAAATTGTATGAAGAAAATGGGAAAAATTATACATATATTATAAACACCGCAACTACTTAATCGGAATATCAAATATAAAGCTTACGTCTCCCTTGCCTTTTTTTGCACAAATGTTACCTTTATATCTATCCGTTATGGCCTTTGCAATGCTCTATATTATCTCTTTTAATCTTATCTTTCTTAATCTTATAATTTTATTTTTTAATATTCTACTACCCTTACCTATATTAAACCTTAAATATGTGTCAGGATGTTAATTTGTGGTAAAAAAGTTGATTACATATTTTCCAATCTGCATAGTAATTTGTTTATTCCTTGAATTTGACTAATTATTTTTTTATTTTCATATGTTATGGATTATAATTTTTGTATTAATTATAATATTTTTTATATTTATGTGTTGTTGTATAATTACTATTATAATTACTATTATGATTACACTATATATTTTATAAGAATTTGGAGATTTAAAATGATTGATTTTGAAAAAACTAAGCTTATTCTTGCTTCAAACTCACCGAGACGAAGCGAGTTACTTAAACAGGCGGGATATGAGTTTGAAATTATAGCTTCAAATATGGATGAACAAACTTCTGAAACTGAACCGGCACTTGTTGTTAAAGACCTATCTCTTCAAAAAGCAACAAACGTATTTAACAGTATTATGAAAGTTGTTAACCTGTCTCTTGACGCATACGAGGGTGTTTCACTTATGATTATCGGTGCTGATACAATTGTTGCAAAAGACAACCAGATAATGGGCAAACCCAAAGATCATGACCAGGCATTTGATATGTTAAATCTGCTTCAAAATAACACCCATCAGGTATACACCGGAGTCAGCATTATTATCTATGATTTTGAAACTAAAGAGGAAAAAGTTCACTCCTTCCACGATTGCACTGACGTTGAATTTTACCCGATGACTGACAGTGAAATCAATTCCTATATTGAAACAGGTGACTGCTATGATAAAGCCGGAAGTTACGGCATCCAAGGCTCTTTCGCCATACACGTTAAAGGAATTCACGGTGATTACAATAACGTTGTAGGACTACCTATTGCAAAGTTATATCATGAATTGGAGGAAATGTAAGTAAAATAACATTATATAATTTTGAAAACTTACCAGAACTATATAATGCGAATCAGCAACACCTTTTAATCAACCTATTATCGATTAACCTAACACTAAATAGCATACTATTAATTAGCCTATCACTTGGTTTTCATTAAGTGATAGGTTAATTTTTTTATGTTTGATTTATTTATATATTGGGTTTATGTACTTATCTTATTAAACCAAGAAAGTTTTAATTATCTTTTCAACATTTCTTGTATCCAATGGGCAACTTTGTGATTCATATGTTTCAATAAGATTATCTCCAACTATAAAATTATTACTTATATAGGAATTTTTCTTTTTTAATGCTTTAATTATGTAATCTTTATTATCCATCATCCCATAATGTTCCCAATAATACTCTTTCCTTGTCGCTACATTTAATACTTTAAAATCTGGTTTTACATACCCATATCCCTTTAGATAAAGTGGAACTTCATAACAATAAGGTATATTCATCATATTTAATTTATCTGCAATAATTTTCTCTGATTTCGATTTAACACTTTCGCCTTTTTCAGTCAAAATTTCTATATTTTCTCCTGCTTTTATGCTATACACATACTTACTTGCCTTTGCTATTATTTCCTCCTGCTTTTTATACCAATCACATATATATGCCATATCATCTTTGACATACATTTTAATCTTTTCTAACTTAGGTTCAGAAATCTTATTAACCACATCTAATACTGATTTTTCATTATATTTCTTAACAAATTTTTCTATTAATTTCCTTTGCTCACATATAGTTTTTAATACTTTCTCTGTATATTCTCTTTGAATTAATTCCGTAGCAAACTTATCTTCCGATTTTTTAAGATATTGCCAATCTGTCTCGCTATCCTTCTTCCAAAAAAATTGACAACAATTTGCTCCTCTTCTTTTTGCATAAATTTTGCCTTCCGGTAATTTTGTCAACTCTTTCAATGCATTCTTCTCAATTGCTGATAATTCATCTAACTTATCTTCAAGTTCTTTTCTAACGTAATCTTTTCCCATGCAATCCCCCCTATTTTTATAATTTTGTTTTTTTGCATTACATAACGCTATCATAAACATTGCCATTAATACCTTTCGATCAATTTATAACTACTAATTATAGCCAGTATATGTAACATTTATCTTTTATGTAGCGTTTTTTATTTCTTATGTTGTGTTAATTATATTTTTATATGAGTAATATGTCAATTACTATTTTTTATAATAATTCAATTCTTTCTTATTTGTACTATATAGATAACTTTTCGCCTGTATGGTACAAATTTCCGCACACGACTTATTCAATTTTTCTTCATCTGTACCATATGAATAGTTTTTCCTCTGTATGGTACAGATTTCCACATACGACTTATTCAATTATTCTTTATCTGTACCATATGAATAACTTTTCCTCTGTATGGTACAGATTTCCACATACGACTTATTCAATTCTTCTTCATCTGTACCATATGAATAACTTTTCCTCTGTATGGTACAAATTTCCACATACGACTTATTCAATTCTTCTTTATCTGTACCATATGAACGACTTTTCCTCTGTATGGTACAGATTCTCACATACGACTTATTCAATTTTTCTTTATCTGTACCATATGAATAACTTTTCCTCTGTATGGTACAGATTCTCACATACGACTCATTCAATTCTTCTTCATCTGTACCATATGAATAGTTTTTCGCCTGTATGGTACAGATTTCCACATACAACTTATTCAATTCTTTTTTATCTGTACCATATGAATAACTTTTCCTCTGTATGGTACAGATTCTCACATACGACTTATTCAATCCTTCTTTATCTGTACCATGTGGATAACTTTTCGCTTATATGGTACAGATTACCCATCTAAGCACAAAATTTTCCACAATAACTCTCTCCTTCCACGCAACCATATTCATATGGGGCAGATATTGAAAAGTTTGAATAGTAACAAGCTTAGAATCTACCACATATCCCACGCAACCATGTTCATATGGGGCAGATATTGAAAAGTTTGAATAGTAACAAGCTTAGAATCTACCACATATCCCACAAAACTATATTCATATGGGGCAGATATTGAAAAATTCAATAGTAACAACCTTACAATCCCCTCCTCACAACACAAAAATCCCCGCGTCTTCCGACGCGGGGACTAATATATCAACTATATATTATATTTGATTATTTGTTAGCTTCTGCTGCTTTGATAGCTGCTGTAAGCTGTGGAACGATCTTGTTTAAGTCTCCAACGATACCATAATCAGCTACGTCAAAGATTGGAGCATCTTCATCTTTGTTGATTGCGATGATAAGATCTGATTCTTCCATGCCAGCTACATGCTGGATTGCTCCTGAAATACCAATTGCAAAGTAAACCTGTGGACGAACTGTTTTACCTGTCTGTCCAACCTGTCTGTCTACTGGTAACCAACCGTTATCTGTAACAGCTCTTGAACATGAAACTTCTCCACCGAGAGCTTCTGCAAGATCTTCAAGAAGCTTGAAGTTTTCAGCTGAACCAACACCACGTCCACCTGATACTAAAATCTTAGCGTCCATGATATCTACTGTTTCAGCAACTGACTTAATTACTTCCTGAATTTCAACATATTTGCTGTTCTTTTCTAATTTAGCGTCAAAGTTAATAACTTCTGCCTTTGCGCCTGGCTTTGGTTCTGCCTTCTGCATAACACCGGCACGAACTGTAGCCATCTGTGGTCTGTGATCTGGACATGCAATAGTAGCAATTGTGTTACCACCGAATGCAGGACGAGTCATAAGAAGCTGATTGTGTTTCTGTTCTCTACCTGGAATTGGGTTGATTGGGAAATCACCAATTTCAAGAACTGTACAGTCAGCTGTAAGACCTGTTGCTACTCTAGCTGAAACTGTAGGACCTAAATCTCTACCGATTGCTGTAGCACCAACTAACATAATTTCAGGCTTGAATTCATTAATAACTGCTGTTAAAGCCTGAGCATATGGTTCAGTTCTATATGTTTCAAGTTCAGGATTATCAACAACGATAACCTTATCAGCGCCATATTCAGCTAACTGATCAACTAAATTTCCAACGTTTGATCCAAGAAGTACTGCTGTTACTTCTGTATTTAATGGTTTTGCAAGTCTTCCTGCTTCTCCAAGTAACTCGAATGCGATACCGCTTAATTCGTTATCTACCTGCTGAGCGAAGACATATACGCCTTTATAATCTTCTAAATTAATGTTCTGCATAATTATAATCTCCTCTCTACTAAATAACGTGCTTTGTTAATAATTTGTCCATGATGTAATCAACTGCTTCATCAGGTGAATCAGGAGTAACCTTTTCTCCAGCACCCTTACGAACTTTGTCAGAAGCCTTAGCAATCTTTGTAGGTGAACCCTTTAATCCAAGGTCTCCATCTTCTACGTCAACAAGATTTGCTCTTCCCCAAGTTGTGATTTCAGCATCACATGCATCAAAAATTCCACCTGGAGTCATGTAACGTGGCTCGTTTAATTCTGAAAGAGCTGTAATTAATACAGGCATTTTTGCTTTAAGCATATGATGTCTATCTTCATACTGTCTCTTAACAATTACGCTATCTCCGTCAACTTCAATACCTTCAGCATATGAAATTACAGGGATTCCAAGATGTTCAGCGATCTGTGGTCCAACCTGAGCTGTATCACCATCGATAGCCTGACGTCCTGTAATAATGATGTCGTAATCTTTAATATTTCTAATTGCACCAGCGATTGTAGTAGATGTAGCCCAAGTATCAGCACCACCTAAAACTCTATCTGTTACTAAGATTCCATTGTCAGCACCCATAGCTATAGCTTCACGAAGAACATCTTCAGCCTTTGGAAGACCCATTGTAAGAACTGTAACTTCAGCGCCGTACTGATCTTTTAATCTAAGTGCAGCTTCAAGACCTGCTTTATCATCAGGGTTCATAATTGTAAGCATTGCACCTCTATCTAATGTACCATCTGGGTTAAATTTAACTCCACCCTTTGTATCAGGTACCTGTTTTACACAAACGATAATTTTCACGATTAGTACCTCCTATTATTTTAATAAGTTTGCAGAGATTACCATACGCTGAACTTCTGAAGTACCTTCGTAGATTTCTGTAATCTTAGCATCTCTCATCATTCTTTCAACGTCATATTCTCTGATATAACCATAACCACCATGTAACTGAACAGCCTTAGTTGTAACTTCCATTGCAACTTCTGCTGCGCATAATTTAGCCTGAGCAGCTTCAAAAGAATATGTCTTCTGTGTAGCCTTAGCCATTGCTGCTTTGTAAACAAGCAGCTTAGCAGCTTCTACCTTAGTAGCCATATCTGCTAACTGGAACTGTGTATTCTGGAACTGTCCGATTGATCTTCCGAACTGTTTTCTTTCCTTTACATATTCGATAGTTGTTTCTAAAGCGCCTTCTGCAAGACCAAGAGCCTGTGCAGCAATACCAATACGTCCACCATCAAGTGTATGCATTGCAATGTTGAAACCTTTACCCTTCTTACCAAGTAAGTTTTCAGCTGGGATACGGCAATCTTCAAAAATTAATTCATATGTTGCTGAACCACGGATACCCATTTTCTTTTCTTTTGTTCCGAATGTGAATCCCGGAGTTCCTTTTTCAACGATAAATGCTGAAATTTCTTTCATCATTCTACCACGTTTTTCAACTTTACCTGTTACAGCGATTACGATATAAACATCTGCGTACTTACCATTTGTAATAAAGCACTTAGAACCATTTAATACCCATTCATTTGTAGCTTCATCAAAAACAGCCTTTGTCTGCTGTCCCTGAGCATCTGTACCTGCACCTGGTTCTGTAAGACCGAAAGCACCTAACTTTTCACCCTTTGCAAGTGGAACTACATATTTCTTTTTCTGTTCTTCTGTACCGAATGTCATAATAGGATCGATACAAAGTGATGTATGAGCTGATACGATAACACCTGTTGTACCACATACTTTTGATAATTCTTCAACACACATAGCATATGTTAAAGGATCACATCCCTGTCCGCCATATTCCTTAGGAACTGGAATACCAAGGAAACCATATTTTGCCATCTTTTCAACTGTCTCAACAGGGAACTGTTCATTTTCATCTGTTTCCTGTGCAAGAGGTTTAACTTCATTTTCAGCGAATTCTTTGAAAAGAGTTCTTGCCATTTCATGTTTTTTGCTTAAAGTAAAATCCATTTATCTTTCCTCCATATTTATTGTTTGCCCTAATTACTGAGCATCAACTGGTGTTTTTGTACGATCTGCGTTATAAACGTAGAATCCCTTACCTGATTTAACACCAAGGTTTCCACCTCTAACCATCTTACGGATTAATGGACATGCACGATATTTGCTGTCGCCTGTTTCATTGTAAAGAACATCCATAATTGCAAGGCAGATATCTAAACCAACGAAATCTCCTAATTCAAGAGGTCCCATTGGGTGATTTGCACCAAGTTTCATTGCTGCATCAATACCAGCGATGTCTGAAACACCTTCCATCTTAATGAAAGCAGCTTCGTTAATCATTGGGATTAAGATTCTGTTAACTACAAATCCGGCAGCTTCATTTACCTGTACAGGTGTCTTGCCGATTTCTTTTGAAATCTTAATGATTTCTTCTACTGTTTCGTCAGGTGTGTTAACGCCTGCGATAACTTCTACTAATTTCATTCTATCTGCAGGATTGAAGAAATGCATACCAATCATAGGACGTGTAAGACCATTTCCAATCTCTGTAATTGAAAGAGATGATGTGTTTGAAGCAAAGATACATTCAGGCTTACAAATCTTATCTAATTCGCCAAATGTTGTTTTCTTAACTTCCATATTTTCAAAAGCAGCTTCTACGATTAAATCGCAGTCAGCACATAAGTCTTCTTTAAGACCTGGTGTGATTCTTGCAAGAATACCATCAACCTGCTCCTGTGTCATTTTTTCTTTCTGTACAAGTCTTGCATAACCTTTAGCAATCTTGTCTTTTCCACCTTCAGCCCATTCCTGCTTGATGTCACATAATGCTACTGTGTATCCATCAACCTGAGCGAAAGCCTTAGCGATTCCCTGGCCCATTGTTCCGGCACCAATTACTCCTACCTTCATCTTTTTTCCTCCAAAAATACTTTTGCGAACTTGTCGCTTATTTATTCTGTAATGGATTAAACCATTACCTTAAATATGTGTGAAGAAATTCTTCCCACGGTTAAAACCGGAAAATCCGGTATTTAAAACAATATTAGCTGTGCCAAAGCACAATTACAAACTATTAGCAGTTCTTAAATGGAACAACTTTAAGTTTCTTTTCTTTATCCTTTTCAAGGAAGTTACCCATTCCGGCTTTCTGATCTTCTGTTTCGAAGCAGCTTCCGAATAATTTTTCTTCGATAACGATAGCATCATCCATAACTGCATCAAGTCCATCATTAATTGCCTTCTTGCAAGCTCTAACAGCGATAGGTGCATTCTTTGCAATACCTGCTGCTAACTTCTTTGCAGCATCCATAAGTTCTTCCTGTGGATATACTGCATTTACAAGACCGATTCTGTAAGCTTCGTCAGCCTTAATATTTCTTGCTGTATAAATCATCTGCTTAGCCATTCCAGGTCCAACGATTCTTGCAAGTCTCTGTGTTCCACCGAAACCTGGTGTAATTCCAAGACCTGCTTCAGGCTGTCCGAAAATAGCGTTTTCTGAACAAATTCTAATATCACAACTCATTGAGATTTCGCATCCGCCACCTAAAGCAAATCCGTTAACTGCTGCGATTACTGGAATTTCTAATGTTTCAAGCTTTCTGAAAACATCATTACCTTTCTTACCAAAAGCTTCACCTTCTGATTTTGTAAGTGTTGACATTTCTCCAATATCAGCGCCTGCAACAAAAGATTTGTCTCCGGCACCTGTTAAAATAAGTGCTCTTGTTTCATTAATATCAATTGAATCAATTGTTTCATTTAATTCATCAAGAACCTGGCTGTTTAATGCGTTAAGAGCCTTTGGACGATTGATTGTAAGAATTCCAACGAATCCTTCCTGTTCATATGTAATGAATTCCATTGTTTTTTCTCCTTAATAAAAATAACTTTTCAAGTATTGAAACTTAATTATAAAAAGTGTTTATTAACACCATAAAAGCTGGCAGTTTCACTACCAGCCCTGGTTATATTTAAAATTAGTCACGTTCAACGATTGTAGTACATCCCATTCCGCCACCGATACATAAAGTAGCAAGACCCTTCTTAGCGTCTCTCTTCTGCATTTCGTGAAGTAATGTTACAAGGATACGACAACCTGATGCACCTACTGGATGACCAAGAGCAATAGCACCACCGTTTACGTTTACTTTGCTCATATCGAATTTTAAGTCTCTAGCTACTGCTACTGACTGAGCTGCGAAAGCTTCGTTAGCTTCGATTAAGTCCATATCATCAATTGTCATATTAGCTTTTGCTAATGCTTTCTTAGTTGAAGCTACAGGTCCAACACCCATGATTGATGGATCAACACCACCAAGTGCTCCTGTTACGAATGTAGCCATTGGCTTAACACCTAATTCCTTAGCTTTTTCTTCGCTCATAACTACAACTGCTGCTGCACCATCATTGATACCTGATGCATTACCTGCTGTAACAACACCATCAGGCTTACCTGAACAACATCTTAACTTGCTAAGTGATTCAGCTGTTGTTCCAGCTCTTGGGCCTTCATCTGTATCTACGATAACTGTCTGTTTTCTCTGTTTTACTTCTACAGGAACGATTTCATCTTTGAACTTACCTTCAGCCATAGCCTTTTCACATTTCTGCTGTGAGTTAGCTGAGAAAGCATCTAATTCTTCTCTTGTAATTCCCCACTGTTCAGCTACGTTTTCAGCTGTAATCATCATGTGGTAGTGATTGAATGCATCTGTTAATGCATCGTTAACCATTGTATCAACAAGTGTACCATTGTTCATTCTGTAACCAAATCTAGCCTGTGGTAAAGCATATGGAGCCATTGACATGTTTTCCATACCACCTGCAACAACGATATCAGCATCTCCTGCCTGAATCATCTGTGCAGCCATGTTTACACAGTTAAGACCTGAACCACATACAACGTTAACTGTAACTGCTGGTGTTTCAATTGGAAGTCCTGCCTTAAGTGCTGCCTGACGTGCTACGTTCTGTCCAAGTCCTGCCTGGATAACACATCCCATATATACGTGATCAACCTGATCAGCTGGAACGCCTGCTCTGTTAAGAGCTTCCTTAATAACAATAGATCCTAAAACTGGTGCTGGAGTTGTGCTTAATGCTCCACCCATTTTTCCAATAGCTGTACGGCATGCGCCTGCGATAACTACTTTCTTTGACATAATATAAATCCTCCGTGATTTTTTTGATATGTTAACAGGTTTTATGTATAATTTCACCTGCTTGCTCACATACTCTCATAATACCATTTTTACTATTTCACCGCAAGAAAAAACAGATGACTTTTCTGTTACAATTTTGTAAAATTCCCACTTCTAGTAATAATATTATTAAGATTGTTATAATTTTAACAAATTATAATATCTTTGTCTAGTACAATATAAAAAAAAATGGCGAAAATCGCCATTTTTTTTATTTTATTAGTTATTTCATTACTTTTGCTTAATTTTATACTTGTGTATAACCTGAAAAATCATTCTGATTAAAATTCTGGTTGTTATCCTGATTATATGTTGAATTATGTCTTTCTGCTCTAATCTGACATAATTTTACATAAAGTTCAACGTTAGTTAACTGAACATAAGGATTAACAAAGAATACTCCAGGTAAACCAAGTGCTAATGCACCTACAAAATTCCAAAGTATGAATGATAAGTCCAGTACAAATGCATTAAACTTATTTCCATCCATTAATTCCTTGCTTATTGCAAAAGCTTCCTGTTTTGACATATTAGGATTCTCGGCCAACAAATATGGAATCATACTATATTCATACGCCTTGATAATTCCCGGTATTATAAACAACAAACTCCAAAGTGCTGTGTACAAACCCTTGCAAAACATAATCTTAGCAGTGTTAAAATATCCATTTCTAAATGAATTTAATAATTCTCCCATTGGTGGATTAGATGTTCTGTTTAAGATATACCATCTGTAACATCCAACCTGTAAAGGTGCTACTAAGAAAATGGAAATTAAAAGACCAACAACGATTCCTACTGCTACAGCAATTCCCAACATTGCCCATACTGATCCGGGTATATTCTTCAGTCGGTTGTAAATTCTAAGATATGTCTGATATTCTGAACCATACAATGAACTGTTTCCAATGTTCAATATTTCATCATTTGACCATTCATCATAACTTGAAACACCGGAAAAATCCTGATCAATTAACCAATCTGTTGACTGATTATTTGAAATTCTTCTTGTTATTGTGTTTGTTGCACCACCAAGAATAATTGTCAAAATAAGTGTTACTAAAACTGCCTTCCAATAGTTCCCGAAAAAAATCTTTTTAGCATTTGCTTTTAAATCTGCTCTATTCCACATACTCTATCCTATCTTTAATTATTTAATTTCGTAAATCCATCCTTCAGGAGCTTCAATTCTACCCATCTGAATTCCTGTTAATGTATCGTAAAGTTTCTTTGTTATAGGTCCCATTTCTTCCATTCCACTTGGGAAGCAAATTTCTTTGCCATGGTCATTAATCTTTCCTACAGGTGAGATTACTGCTGCTGTACCGCAAAGACCACATTCTGCGAAATCTTTAACTTCATCAAAGTAAACTTCTCTTTCTTCAACTTTAAGTCCTAAATAATGTTCTGCAACATACATTAATGAACGTCTTGTAATTGATGGAAGAATACTGTTTGACTTAGGTGTAACTACTGTATTATCTTTTGTAACAAAAATAAAGTTAGCTCCACCTGTTTCTTCTACCTTAGTTCTTGTTGCTGCATCTAAGTACATATTTTCATCAAAACCTTCTGCGTGAGCTGTAACGATTGCATGTAAACTCATTGCATAGTTAAGACCTGCTTTAATATGACCTGTTCCGTGAGGTGCTGCTCTATCAAAATCACTTACCTTAATTGTGATAGGCTTAGCGCCACCCTTAAAGTAAGGTCCTACAGGTGTTGTAAATACTCTAAACTGATATTCTTCAGCCGGCTTTACACCTATAACTGATGAACTACCAAACATGTAAGGTCTAATATATAATGTAGCACCTGAACCATATGGTGGTACATAAGCTAAGTTAGCTTTTACTGTTTCTTCAATTGCTTTTACAAATCTATCCTGAGGGAAAACTGGCATTTCAAGTCTCTTAGCTGAATCTTCCATTCTCTTTGCATTTAAGTCAGGTCTGAACACTACTACACGTCCATCTTCTGTTGTGTAAGCTTTCATTCCTTCAAAACATGTCTGTGCATACTGTAATACACCTGCACATTCACTGATAACAACTGTTGCATCGTCAGTTAACTGACCATCATCCCATTTACCATCTTTAAAGTTAGACACAAATCTCTTATCTGTCTGAACATAACCAAAACCTATATTGGCCCAATCAATATTTTTCTTGTCCATAATTCTATCCTCCGTGTGATATTTTTTTAGCCAGCATATCGAATAATAGGCTTTTCGTCCTTCACTCGGTCGCTTTCTCTAATATACTACTATTCTTCCAGCTTCGCAAGTACTCCGCTGTCATTAAGAACCTTAAGTGTATTTTTATATTCGCTGTAAATATTTACACTTATCTCTGTTCCATTTCTATAATTATAGTTGTCTCCACTATCAGTATAGTTAAGTTCTATACTATAATCATATTCGTCTTTTTTTATCTTTTTAACATTATTAAGGTCTTTAATAAGTGCCGCTACCAGTTTTTTGTTTAAATCTTTATCTGTACTGCTATATCCGCCGTTTTGCATATCCTTAATATAACAACTTGACAAATATTTAACCGGTATCTTTGTAATCATAGTCAAATCATTTACTACCAAATCCTTAACATTCTCATCCTGACTAACCGGCACTTCACCTCTTCTATACTGTCTTGTGATTATTTTTCCGCTTTTAAGCTTATATTTGATAATTATCCCCATAGGACTAATTGTATACTCATATTCATCTTCATCCGAAACAGAACCATAATCATCATCAGACTGTCGTGTCAGTGCATAAAAACCATGGTGTTTTTTAGCCTTGCACTTGTTAATAATTTCTTTATGCAATTCAAGAGTCTTCTTAATTCTTTTCGCGTCGCCTTGATATGAATTAACAATATCTTTGCCGTTAATAATAAAATACTCTCTGTCTGCTTCCTTTACAATAACGCTCTCAACTTCTGACTCTTTAGGAATTGTAGTGTCATATCCAAAACCTCCGGTTGCAATAATCACTATAAAAATCCCTGTTGTAACAAAAACAACCAGACTTTCCACTAAGCTACTTTTAAACATTGACAATCCTCTGTGAAATGCCAAATGAAGTAAAATATTAGAAGTAAATATTCCAATAATAATTCCAACAACAAGCCAAATATAAGATGCCAAAACACTGCTGTAAATATTTCCAAGCTGTGACATTATAAAGCCAATGGCAAGTCCACATGTAAAGCATGTTAAAAACTTTATAATTATTTCAACAATTACGAATGCAAATCCGTTCTGAGCTATTTCAGCTTTTCTTTTTTTGCACAAATGATAACAAACGATTGTGACAACTATTATAAATCCAATCCACCATATTGTATGTAATGCCAAACCGTTTCCAAAAGCAGATGTAAAGAATGCCATAATTGGACAAAGTAACGTATAAAGTGATGACGGCAGGTCTTTTTGTCCAACTCCCGGTAAAATTTCTCCTGGATAATAGCTACATAAAAATACGGCTATAGGATAGCACACGTTAATTGCCCCATAACAAATTATAACGTCAATAGTTGTTCCACAACAAAGAGAGATAATTGCTATAAAACATATGTTGCCAATTAATACTAAGCACAATAAACCTATTGTTGAAGCTCCAGCTATAAAAGCTTTATGTTCAAACGATAAAATCATACCTATTAAACCAATAACTATAACAGGTATCAATGTTGAAAATATAACTGAGGCAAACCTTGAAAAGAACAATGTTCTTCTGCTTACCGGAAAGCTGCCAAATAAGTCAACACATCTCTTATTATGCATGTACGAAAATGCAATTAAAGATATTACAATTGAATATCCTATTGCAATTGCCGCAAACAAAGTGGACGGTATAAGCACTCCATAAGTCTGCATTCTGTCTACATAATAATTATACTGCCCATCTACAGGGATGCTGGTAATCATTATAAATATTTCTGCCAAAGGATAGGCTAGAAATAACAAAATCCAATATGCTATGGAAACTGAAAGATATTTTCTATTAGTCCATTTAAATAATGCTATTGCCTTAGATTTATTACTTAAGCTATTATTTTCCATATCCTGCGCCCTCCATTTCATTAATAAATACTTCCTCTAATGTGGAAGGCATAGTTTCTATAAACACAGGGTTTAAAGAATTAAGTTTTTCCATAATTTCGTCTATATCTCCTCGTGCCATTACGCTAAAGTAGTTTCCAACCTGGCTTATAATCTGAACATTCATTTCTGTAAGTGTTTTTACACTTGGACTATTCTTAAAAGCCATCTGAATTTTATGTATTTTATTTTTAAGGCTATCTGTTTCCTCATTAGTCAAAAGTGAACCATCGTGCAACATTACAATTCGGTCACATATGTCATCAATCTCTCTTAAATTATGAGACGCAATAATACATGTCATATTTCTGTCTGTCACATCTTGAATAATAAGTGTCTTAAGCGTTTTTCTTATAAGTGGATCCAAACCGTCAAAAATTTCATCTAAGAACAAATATTTAGGTTTTGCTGCAAAAGCAAGAATAAGTGATGCCTGTCGCTGCATTCCTTTACTCATATTTATAATTTTCTTTTTTCTTTCAATTGGGAACATTTCACATAATTCTTCAAATCTCTGCTGGTCCCATGTAGAATAAATATTTTTCAATAATTTTCCCATATTCTCAACTGTGCTGTCGTTAAAGAAAAACGGATAATCCGCAATATAATAACAACGCTCTTTTATTTTATGATTATCGAATGCAGGCTCTCCATCTATTATAACCTGACCCTCATCTGGTTCATAAACACCTGATAACGTCCTTAATAACGTACTCTTTCCACTTCCATTACTACCTGCCAATCCAAAAATTGTGCCTTCACTAATAGAACAATTCATTCTATTTAGGGCTACATTTGAATCAAATTTTTTAGTCAAATTCTTAATTTCTATCATTCTATGTCTACTCCCTCTATTACCTGTTCTATCATATTCACTATTTCTTCTTTTGTGACACCCTTTTTATACGCTTTCTTCAAAGCTCTTTTCAGTTCCTGCCTTGCGGCAATTTTTTCAGCCTCATCCTGACACAACTTATCTGATACAAAACTTCCACGTCCAACTGTAGAATATATATACCCATCAGCTTCAAGCATCTTATATGCTTTTGACACTGTGTTAGGATTAATTCCAAGCTCTGTTGCCAAAACACGCACAGGTGGTAATTTTGTATTGCTTTTTAACACTCCAAGAGATGCCAGTCTTACAACATCATCGTAAAGTTGCTGATATACCGGTGTTCTTGATTGAAAATTAACAGTAAGCATATTCTTTCCCCTTCACTATAATTGTACTACTACAACTAATACAATTATTATAGTATCTGCAACAGGAAAAAAAGTCAAGTGAATACTACTAGAAATTAGGACGCGTACCTTAAAAAACGAAGTTTTTAAAATATGGGAGTACATCTACCACAAATTCAATCATATATTGTACAAAATCAGTTGGATTTTAGATGTGTGTTCCCTGCAAATATGACTTTTGAAATTTTGCACAAAAATAAGGAGTACTACCAATTGGTCATACTCCTTATTTATTGCAAATCGCCCATAAAAGTTTAATAGCTATATGTTTGTCTTCAAACTTTTATGAGCGATTTTTTAATTTCTTAATTCTTTGAAGTTCTACTGCAACCTTTCCAGCAATTCGATTATTGTGTCAACACTGTAGAAGTTGTCTTCATTTCTATCGTCATATGGAATATCGATGTCGAAGTGGTCTTCAAGTCTTGCTATTAACTCCATTAATTGTTTTGATTCTAAAAATTCTGCTATGCTCATGTCTTCATCGTCCGGGTCTAACAGTGGATTGATGTCGCATAAAATTTCTACTATATCATTTCTCATAACTAACTCCTCCTGAAATACTTATTTAGAAATTTAATACTGTTCATACATAGGATAAAAATATAACTTTCATATCTGTTTTCTGTCAGGTTTGTTTTGTTTTATTTATATTATTTTTCATCTGACTTTATATCTGATTATTCTGCCAACTTTTATCCTTGTATCATATTTACCATATTATGACCTACTGTTCAATATCTTTACACCATCTTTCTAAAAAAACTTCTTCCGTAACAATTTCCACACCTAATTGTTTGGCTTTTTTGTTTTTAGAAGATGCTGACATTGCATCATTGTTTATAAGATAATTAGTCTTAGCTGAAACTGAGCCTGTAACCTTTCCGCCATGCTTTTCAATATACGACTTTAGTTCATTACGGTTAGCAAAATGTTCCACTGAACCTGTTATTACAAAAGTCAAACCATCCATGTTCTGAGGAGTTGTATTTTCTTCCGGTTCTGCAATATTTACTTCTTTAAGAAGGTTATCAAGTTTTTTGATATTGTCTTCGTCTGCAAAATACTGACAGAACTTCTCTGCCATTATTTCACCTATACCATCTATTTCAATCAACTCTTCAACACTTGCATTTCTTATTTTTTCAATGTTATTGTTAAACGCCTTGCAAATAAGCTTGGCATTGGCTGAACCAATATTTGGAATACCCAAGCTATAAATCAACGCTGAAAGTTCAACATTTCGGGCTTTTTCCACTGAATCCATAAGATTATCATATGATTTCTGTCCAAATCCTGGTGTTGCAACTATTTCTTCATAATATCTGTCCAAATGGAAAATATCTGCAAATTCCTTAATGTAGCCCGCGTCAATAAACTTCTCCAAAGTTTCCTCTGATAATCCGTCAATGTTCATTCCGTTTCTTGACACAAACAAAGTAAATAACTTAACGTGTTTAGCCGGACACTGGCTGTTAGGACAATAAAGTGTCTTTATTCCATTCTCTGCCTTCACTTCAGTTGCATGGCCACATACAGGGCATTCCTTAGGCAAATCATCTATTCCGCTCTTTGTTAGATTCTCTGAAATCTGTGGAATAATCATATTAGCCTTGTAAACTTTAATTTTGTCACCGGAGCCAAGTTCTAATTCTTCCATAATACTAATATTATGCACACTTGCCCTGCTTACTGTTGTTCCTTCAAGTTCAACCGGTTCAAAAACTGCTACAGGATTAATAAGTCCTGTTCGACTTGGACTCCATTCAATATATTTAAGCGTAGTTTCTGCCTGTTCATCTTCCCATTTAAAAGCAATTCCGTTTCGTGGAAACTTGGCTGTAGTTCCAAGTGACAAACCATATTCAATATCATCAAACATAAGAACCAATCCGTCAGAAGGATAATCGTAAGTCTGAATTTTTCCAGCAAAATATTTTACTGCATCCTCCATTGAATTTCTTGTTACAACCCTGTACTCAACAACTTGAAATCCCTGACTTTCCATCCATTTGTACTGTTGCTCAATTGAATTGCCAAAGTCCACATCATCTGCATTAATAAGTGCAAACGCTACAAAATTAACATTTCGCTCTGCCGTAACCTGACTATTTAACTGGCGCACTGAACCTGAGCACAAATTTCTAGGATTCTTGTACTTAGAATCTGCATCTTCAATCTCTCTGTTAATCTGTTCAAAGTCAGAATATTTAATTATTGCTTCCCCTCTAAGAGTAAGTCTGCCCTTATAAGGTATTGAAATCGGTATATTCTTAAATGTTTTGGCATTGTTTGTTATTACTTCTCCAACCAATCCGTTGCCACGTGTTACAGCCTTTACAAGTTCTCCATTTTCATAAGTAAGAACAACTGTCAAGCCGTCCATTTTCCAAGACAAAAGACACTTTCTGTCTCCTGCAAAATCTGCCAATGCTCCAACTTCTTTAGTCTTATCAAGGGAAAGCATAGGGCTGTTGTGCTGCTCCTTTGGCAACTGACTGACAACCTGATAACCTACGTTAACTGTAGGGCTGTTAGACAATACCATGCCTGTTTCTTTCTCTAAGCCAACCAATTCATCATACAACTTATCATATTCAAAGTTAGTCATTATCTCATTGGCTTCCTGATAATATGCCTTGTTAGCTTTATTCAATAATTCTACAAGATCTTTAATTCTTTCTGACTTATCCATTATATCCACCTAACCTAAAATTAATTTTCTATAATTTTATTCTTTAATCTTTTTGAACCTTTGTTAAAATCAATTAAAATTTCTCATTAATTCTTTTAATTCACTGTCAGTGACCTTTCTATATTGTCCCACAGGAAGATTACCCAATTCAATGTTCATTATTCTTATTCTTTTCAACTTTTGAACATTATATCCAAGCTCTCCGCACATTCTTCTAATCTGTCTATTTAACCCTTGAGTTAAAACAATATTAAAAACATGCTTCTTCACCTTAGCTACCTTACACGGTCTTGTTACCTGATCAAGAATCCGTACACCTGTTGACATTTTCTTAATAAAATCGTCTGTTACCGGCTTATCAACTGTAACAACATACTCTTTCTCGTGATAATTTGAGCCTTTCAATATGTTATTAACAATTGAACCGTCGTTAGTCAAAAGTATTAACCCCTGAGAGTTCTTATCCAACCTTCCAATAGGATAAATTCTCTTATCAAAATTAATGAAATCCACTATATTGTCCGGGTTATTTAAATCCGTAGTACATTCAATTCCAACAGGTTTATTTAGTGCTATAAGAATCTGTTCTTTTTCTCTTGAAATATTCTTACCTTTAACCATTATACTATCATTGATGGTCACTTTTTGTCCCATCACTGCAGTTTTTCCGTTAACTTTCACAACACCCTGCTCCACAAGTCTGTCTGCTTCCCTTCTGGAACAATATCCTGCATCACTTAAAAATTTATTCAATCTAATCTGTTCGTCCGCTGACTTTTTTTCTTTTAATCTAATATTTTGTTCCATTTTTACACCAATTCAATATTTTATAATTGTTCATTTTTAATTGATTGTTTTCAAACATATTAAGTAGTTAAACAATTTTTATATTTTATATTTTTTTATTTTGCCACAATAACAAGCAGGCTTCCACTTTCCACTGAAATTCTGACTTTTTCACCAATAAAAGAATTACTTACGGCTGTAGGATTGTCCATTGTCAAAGTTACATTCTCTGCCTGATATTTTCCACCTTTTATTGTAACACCTTTAGCGTCTCCTCCAAAAGCAAAAACAGACAAATCTGCTCCGTCTTTTCCTTTTATTTCCAGTGTATCATTTGTAATCATAAAATAAACGTGATTTTTGTCTGTCATTTTGATTTTCACATTTTGCTTAGATGCCCAAAGCATTGTCTGAAAATTTGCCACTGTATGATCTATTCGTCCACCTGTGCCACCGAAAATCTCTATTTCATTGTAACCTGATTCTACGGCTCTTTCCACTGATAGCATCATATCCGTGTCATCTTTTTCGACCTTGTGAACCTCTATGTTTTTTCCATCTGGCACGTAGCCTAAAGAATCAAAATCTCCTAAAATAAAATCCGGCTGTATTCCCAACTTTTCAAGAGTAGCAAGTCCACCGTCTGCCGCTATAACATATTCATCTTTTCCTTTAGAAAAGTTGGTGCCGGAATTATCTCCGGCACCAACTATATAACATTTCTTATTCAACTATTAATCTCCTTAAGACCTTGGTCTTATTTAATTCTTGCCTCAGCTGTTGTTGTAGGTGCTTCTGTAGGCTTAGCTGTTGTGGCCTTCTGAGTAACTGCAGGCTTAGTTGTGGCAGCCTGTTTAGTTGCCTGTGTTGTCTTCTGTTCCTGCTTAGCAGTTGCCGGCTGTGTAGTTGCCTGAGTAGCTTTCTGAGCTGCTGTAGTTGTTTCCTCTGTTTTTCCTGTGAGAGCATTAAGGAACTTCTTTAAGTTAGCATCTGACTTTTCAGCCTCCAAAAGTTCTTTCTGAACATCTGAAATTAATTTCTGAACGTCAGCATCTTTTGAAACCTTTGAAATATAATCTTTTATTTCATCACTCCACTTATTATGAATGTAAACATTTCCTGTTTTTGCATCTCTAATTACATAATATGTTGTAAGACTTGGTACTTTAGTTGAAATGTTCTTGTATTCTGTCTGGTAATATGCGTAAACAACATAAGTGTTGTCATAAGGACCATTCTTTGTATAACATTCAACTTCTGAATAGCTTGTAATGTACTTCTTCTGTGCTACATCACTTTCGCTAAGGTCTCCAATATTGTCAACGTATCTTGCAAGAATATCTAATCTCTTCTGTGAATCTTCAACTAAATATGCGTTAAGATAATTGTTTACAACGTCAGTAATTTCATCATATTTGTCATCTTCAAGTGGATTCTCCACATTGCTCTTCTTACTAGCTGATGAAGACTTGCCTGCAAACTTGCTAATTGCAAAAACTGCTCCCACTACAACTACAACTGCCAAAACAATGGCAATGATAATGTCAAATCTTATCTGTTTTCTTTTATTTTTTTTCTTTTTATTTTTTTTGTTTTTATTAGATGGCTCTTTAGACTCCACGTGATACGCTGCCGCTTCTTCAAGCATCTGGTCTATTTCTGAACTTGTTAACTTCTTCTCTTCAGTTTCCACTTTAATTCTCCTTACCCTATATTTAATCTTTTCTTTTTGTACTCAAAAATAATTCCCCATTAGTTTATCAAATATCATTTATAAATTCAACTTTAGTTTTTAGCCAACTATAAACTTGCAATAAACTAACTGACATTTTCAATGATATTTACTATGATATATTTTAAATTTAATTGCACTGACATTGTTCTACATATCTTCTTATTGATACCTTAGTCCATTTAATGTATAATTAAGAGGTTGTACCTGTAGTATAATGGATAGAACGTCGTCCTCCGGAGACGAAAATGCGGGTTCGATTCCCGCCAGGTGCGTACTTGTCATAAGGAGGGACTAGGCATAGTTGGGAGGATTCCTTATGACTTTAACAGACGCCACGAACGAAGTTAGGCATAATACAAAAAAGCTGCACTCCAACAACCATTGTGTGTTGCCAAAGCCACAGCTTTTTCATTTTCGAAGTTGTTTTCTAACAAACTTAGATGTTAAGACACCTAAATCCTGACTACACGAATATTCGCATATTATTAAGCTTACACTCCACTTTTATACTTATATCCCAGTGTGTTCCAATGTCTTCCACATCTGCATAACCACAGATTCAATAAGCCATTTTCCAACATAATCCTAGTATATTATCTCTTCCAGTTCTCTCTTATATTGATAAACATGGTTAGACAATACATCTATGGAATCAACTTCTCTTTCATTTACTTCTTCCACCATCAGATTCATTTCTTCCACAGACATCTGGTCTCCCAGAATTAATATCACTTCGTGGACTGAACTTGGAATAATGTAGAAATCACTGTTGTGTTCTCTTGCAAATTCCTTTAAAACTCCCGGATATGTAATGCATGCAGCGCCAAAATTGCGTGATGTATTAGTCAGCACATACATATCCATTTCTGCCTGTGCTCGCATTTTATCAACTTCTTCTTTTATCATTTGGCGAACATTATCAATACTAAATTCACCATAACTGATTTCTTCTGAAATTAATCCGTCCTCGTCATCATCTTCTGATGTAACCTGTCCCAAAACGATTTCAGATATAATATCTTCCATCTTCTTAATTTCAGGCGGGTATTCCTTCCAAGTATTAGTTATTGCCGTTCTTCTTAACTCTTCCTTACTAATCCCCCACTTTTCAACATAAGCATCCTGAATTGCTATTGTCCCCTGCTCCTTCTCATTGCCCATAATCGAAACGAAAAACACAATTGCCATATCCAAAAATTTAAAATGTGGCATTGTTTTTAACGCCTGTCTGTTCATTTCGTAATTAACAAGCTTATAATAGATTTTGTCCTTTACTTTCGAAAAATCAGAAAACTGATTCACATCAAAAGTAAATCTTTTTGTACCTTCAGAATAAATCATAAAGATTTCTCTGCCTATGTTTTCGATACTTCTTCCTTTCTTATAATCCAAATAATAATCTCTCAGGTAAATTGTCGGTGTAGCCAACTGTCCCTCTTTAATAATGCTTATAGTCTTTCTTCGAACATTGTTATTCTTAGTAACCGTTCTTACAACTGTTCTCACGTCATCAAAAGACTCTCTTGCTATATTTTCTACTTCCCACTTTACCTGTTCTATAAACTGTTCGTATGTCATGAATGTATCCCCCTGACATTATGCAACATTATAGAATATGTAGTCGATGTATTCATTATAAAATTCCACTATATGTTTTTCAAGTGTCAAATTGTTTGTATAACTAATATTTATTGTTTGTAGATATAGTAAGATATAAAAAAAGAAAAAGTGTCGCACTAAACGACACTTAATCCTTTAACTCTTATCTATTTCTAATGGCCTCAATTGGTCTCTTTGATGCAATTTTGTAAACCGGTATGAAGCTTGCCACTGCCGCAACTCCAATACTAATTACAAGTAAAAGTAGTATCTGTCTTGGTCCAAAATTAAGTATTGTAATAAGTATTCCTGTTTTTTTTCTAAACATACCGTTGATTATTGCTGTTGCCGCACCTGTTCCAACTGTTGAAAGAACAAAGTTAATCATTGCAATAATAAAACTTTCTAAGAAGAAAATTCTAAATACATCATTGCTTCTTGCGCCGATTGCTCTAAGAATTCCGATTTCCTGCTTCTTATATGAAATACTTGTTGCAATAAAGTTAGATAACATAATCATTGCAAATACTGCAAAACCAATACCAATGTATAAGAATCCCTTTGACATTACTTTCAAAATTTCATTAACTGTGTCCAGTTCAAAAGTTACTGAGTTTTCCATCTTATATTTCATATTGCCCTGTTCTGTGTAGCAATATTTTACAAGTTTTTCAATATCTGCCTTGTTTGTTGGCATTGTTGCAACTGCATATGAATATTCTCCCTTGCCTCCAGTCCATTTTAAATTATAAAGGCTGTCAGGAAGTACATAAAGGTCTGAATATTTATCTGATTTTCCATCTGCATTTAGCACACCAACTACCTTAACTCCATTAATTGATTTATCTTCATTATCAATATAATAATCCAATGTGTACTGGCTGTCTTTCAAAATCTTCAACGCTTCTTTTTTACTGTAAGAATAGCCTTCTTCATCATTTTTTGATAATGCATTGATATCTATGATAATCTCATTATCAGCAAGTTTAGTCTTTTCGCCATCGACCCATGTTACATCTTTTGTATCAATTTCACTTAATGACGCAATTCTTGAAGAATCAATATATGTATCATTACTTGACACGTACATATAGTTATTAATTAACTGTACATAATTAGGATATTCTTCCTTGATGCTGTTAAACATTCCCTCGCTTACAAAAATATCGCAAGCCAAACTGTACTGTTGAATATGTGCCAGTTCCTGACTTAAAGCAAAATCAGTCAAATTCTGTGCTGATGTTTTACCCTTGCTATCTTCTGAAATAGACTTATACCTATCCATATCAACCTTTGTATCAACAATACCTACTATGGTAAATTCTTTCTTGTCTATTTTAAGTTTCTTACCAACTAAGTCATTATAATATTTTATTTCAGACTTTATACCATCTTCTGAAATATATCCTGCCTTTGCATATGTTTCATAAACATAAGAACTAATTGCGATTTCATTGTTGTCTTTTGGTAATTTTCCTGCAACAATTTTATAGCCCATTTCTTTAATTTTAGATTCTGTCAAATTAGCATAGCCTGAAAAAGTTAATGCATAATGACACATATCACCATTCTTTGTTAATTCAGTATCCTTATTATAGTTAGGTAAATCCATATTCTGATTTGTAACGACAACACCTGTAAAATCCAGTCCTGTATCTTTATTTAACTTTGTTATTTCGTCTTCTCTAATGCTGTTGCCGTAATCGTTCCAGTATGCGTTCATTCCTGAACCGGTTTTTAATGACTTAATAACTGATGCATAAGTTATGTTCGTATCTTTAATTGAATTAGTGCATGTTTTAATGTGATTGTAGTTTCCAAAAGTATCTGCCAAAGCAAATAATGAAAATGCAACAAATGAAAGTAAAATTGTAACAACAAGTCTAATCTTCTTGTGTTTTAAACCACTTGCCCCTATTTTGAAAGCATTCTTCAAAGGTAATTTAGACTTAATAAGTTTAAAATCGCCTTTCTTATGAACAATATCTTCCTCGTCAGTCTGCTGGAAACTTTCACTGTCTACTTTTTTAATTATAGCCTTTAAGTCTGTTCCAATACCGTCAATATACTGATTTATTCTTTCTCTATCTTCTTCTGTTAAATGGTATCCTGCCTTAATTGTCATTGTGTCTTTTTCAAAACTAATACCATTATTAAGTTCTTCACCCTGTTTTTCATACCCAACCTTACGAGTAACATCATCAATTACATTTCCATCTGCAAGTTCGATAATTCTGTCACCAAACTGCTCTGCAAACTCCCTGTCATGAGATACTACTATTACAAGTTTATCCTTAGATAAATTCTTAAGTGTTTCAAATACCTGTCTTCCTGTGTTAGAATCAAGTGCTCCTGTTGGCTCATCTGCCATAATTATTTCAGGCTGTTTTACAAGTGCTCTTGCAATTGCAACTCTCTGTTTCTGACCACCTGAAAGTTCGTTAGGTTTTCTGTCACCAAAGCCCTCCAAATCAACCTGTTTTAAAATTCTATTAATTTCTTCATCTGTAGCCTTCTTTCCCTGAAGCTCAATTGCCAAAGCAATATTAGCTCCTACTGAAAATTCTTCTAATACATTGTATTCCTGAAAAATAAATCCTACATATGTATTACGATATGAATCAAAATGACTCTGTTTAAAGTCTTTAGATGAAACTCCCTTAATAATAATTTCACCTTCATCATATTTATCAAGTCCACCTAAAAGGTTTAATAATGTAGATTTACCACTACCTGATTTTCCTAAAAGAAAAACCAAACCCTTTTCAGGGAACTTAATAGACACGTCATTTAAGGCTGTTACAGACACACCCTTTTTGGTCTTATAAACCTTTTTCAAATTTCTTGTCTCTAGCATAGTTTTCTCCCCTACTCTCTATCTTGTTTTCATTGTACTATTACAACTAGTACAATTAATACAATTCAAGTTATAACATACGGATTGTATTAAGTCAACACATTTTTTTATCAACTTTGAGGTCAAAAAAAGAGACTGCACCATTTTAGTACAATCTCTTCTAATTTCAGTCTTTATTTTTTCTTTGCTTATTTTCACTATAAGCAACCACTCCAATATTGCCAGAACCACAAAAGTTTCTAGTACTCATTGGCACCTGCGTTTTCGTTCTTAACGATTTTTACAATTCTACTTGTTCCAAGTCTGTCAGCGCCAAGCTCAATGAACTTTTCTGCGTCTTCTAATGAACTGATTCCACCTGCTGCCTTAATCTTTGTTCCGTTAGAAATATTGTCTGCAAAAATTTTTACAACATGGAATGTTGCTCCCTCTGTTGAGAAACCTGTTGAAGTCTTAATGAAATCTGCCTTTGACATTGATACTACATTAGTAACCTTAGCGATTTCTTCATCAGTTAATAAACAAGTTTCAACGATTACCTTAAGTAATCTGCCGTCACAAGCTTCTTTTATCTTGTTGATTTCGCAGAAAATGTCATCCCATCTTCCTTCTTTAGCCCATCCAATATTAATAACCATATCGATTTCCGCTGCGCCTTCTTTAACTGCCTGTGCTGCTTCTGCACATTTGATTTCTGTAGTATTATATCCATTAGGAAAACCAATAACTGTACAGATTGCAATCTTGCCGTTCACATAATCAGCAGCCTGTTTTACAAATGACGGTGGAATACAAACTGATGCTGTTTCATATTTGATTCCGTCATCACAAATCTCCTTAATCTGCTCCCAAGTAGATTCAGGTTTTAATAATGTATGATCTACCTTGCTTAAAATTTCTTTAATTTTCATTATAATTCCTCCGTCTAAAAAATCTTTGATTCCCGTTCAAAAATTTAATTCCCGCTTCTTTAATTATAACAAAAATATCAATATTATCAATTCTTAATCCTTATAGTTTTCTTTGAACTATAAGCTCCATAAACTTTTTTTCCTGATACTTTCTTATAAGCTCTCATTCTGAAATAATATTTCTTTTTATTTGTAAGTTTTGTAATTGTTTTTGTTTTCAAAGAAGACTTGGCTGTTGTTGTCTTTGCCTTCTTAAAAGACTTATTTATGCCATACTGGATTTCGTAACCGGATATTCCCGATACCTTTTTCCAACCCAATTTGACTTTTTTGCCTTTAATGCTGGTTGCCTTTGTAAGACTTACTTTCTTTGGAACTATTTTAAATATTTTTGTAATCGTGCCACTATAATTGCCTTTAAAAACAATCTTTACAGTGCCATTTCCAACCTTTTTGTTAGATGAATATATTATATTATAATTCTGAGTTGAAATTACCTGCCCGTTGCTGTCTTTTACTGTAACTGTAGGTTTAAAGGCTTTTCCTGTATATTCATATTTTGTTTTTGAAATTGTTATCTGATTAATTTTTGCTATGTCTGTTGTTTTAATGTGACCACAGGTTTTACATTTATATGTAGCTTTTCCATTTATTGTGGTTGTTGATTTTGACACTAATTGATAAAATTCATACTGATGTCCTGTAATACTGCAAGGTCTTGAAAGCAAAATATTAACATCCATTCCACTTCCCACGCCATCTACCGTTCCTGACTCAGTATATTGCCAAATATCATATTCTTTGTTGTACTCACTTGTGTTATTATATCTTGCAACCCATTTTCCCCAATTATCAAATCTTGAATCAGTAAGTCTATTGGTCCACCAATAATAGTTAGAATAAACACCAACCTTATAGCCGGCATTTTTTACAATATTGCAAAAAATTTCAGCCATATCCCCATACTGCTTAGCAGTCATTTCAACCTGAGATTTGTCCTCTATATCGTAATAAACAGGCATTGTAGGTTTAGCTCCGGCTTCTTCAATCATTCTAAGAACGTGTTCTGCCTCACTTCTAGCCATATCTTCTAAAGTCTTTTCTTTGTCATTGTCAACTGCATATGAATACAAATAAACTCCATATTGAATGCCATTGTCCTCACAACCTTTTACATTCTGCACAAACTTTATGTCATCCTGATTTCTTTCATCATTTCCATATCCACATCTAAGCAAAGCAAAACTAATCCCTGCCGCCTTAACCTTTGCCCAATCAATGTCACCGTTGTGATAACTTACATCAATTCCTTTAGCTATTGCACCTTTTATTTCATTGCCATTTCCATCATAAAAAATTCCATTGGCTGATGACCAAGGTGTAGCACCGCTTACCTGAACAGAAAAAGTGCAAATGCAAAGCCCTATAACTACTGCTTTTTTAACAATATTCCTAAATTTACTCATTTTTCACCTCCGTGCTTCTAACACACTATTTTCCCAATTTCTACATATTTTTTTAGAATCATACTAACATAATTATTTGTAGCTAATTATAACACAGAAAAATCCCCATGCCAACACTAAGTCGATATGGGGATTTCTTTATTTTGTTAAGATGTTATCCTTCAATAGCAATGAACCTTTCTTTTTCTTCAATTGGTTCTTTGTTCTTAGGTATTTCGAAGGTTAAAATACCATTCTCATACTTTGGATGAACCTGTTCTGCTGTAATATGTTCACCAACATAAAAGCTTCTGCTCATACTTCCTGCATAACGTTCACGTCTTACATACTTACCTTCCTTGTTCTTCTCATCCTTGTCAAGACCTTTGGCTGCATTAATTGTTAATGTACCATTTTCAAGTTTAATCTTGATTTCGTCCTTCTTAAATCCCGGAAGATCAACTGCAACCTGATATCCGTCATCAGTTTCCTTAACATCAGTTTTCATTAGGTTCTTTGCATGTTTTCCATACAATTCCTTGTCTACATCAGGTAATGTAGGGAATGAAAAATCGTCCATAAAATCATCAAATAAGTTTTCTCCAAAAATACTAGGCATCATCATAAGTCATATCTCCTTTCGTCTAATAGATATAAATTTTGTAATTGCACTATCGGAGAAATCCGAGGTGTTGATTATCTGAACTAACGAATTTGATATAGATTTTAAAGTTTGAATCTTTAATTATTTCTTTAAATCTTTATCTCTTCCTTCGTTCTGACTATGTTATAGTCCTTTTTGTTAGCACTGTCAAGAGGTGAGTGCTAATTTTTTTATTTTTTTTATTTCAAACTTGTTTGTTCCTAATTTTTATGTATGGTATACTTATGGTGTTTTGAATTAAGTAGCAATTAATATCTCGATGTTAATTGCAAAAATTTTTATTAAATATTTTAATGGACTTTTTATTTCGGAGGTTTTATGAAACATTCTAATTTTGATAAAACTCTTACTTTGTTTTTGACCTTTCTAAAAATCGGTGCCTTTACCTTTGGCGGTGGTTACGCTATGGTGGCCCTTTTGGAAAGTGAATTTATATATAAGAAGAAATGGATTGAAAAAGATGATTTTCTTAATATGATTGCAATTGCTGAATCCACGCCCGGTCCTATGGCAGTTAACAGCGCCACCTATATTGGATATCATGTTGCAGGATTTTACGGAGCTACTGCTGCAACCCTTGCAGTATGCATTCCTTCTTTCATTGTAATTTATTGTATTTCATTATTTTTTAATCAATTTTTAAGTCTACATTATATTACCTGTGCTTTTAAAGGCATTCAAGTTTGCGTGGTTTATTTAATACTTACTGCAGGTATTCGAATGTTAAAGAATTTGGAGAGGAATCTGTTTAATACTTTGATTATTTTAATTGTTGCAATTATTATGGTTATTTTTTCCATTACGGCAACTTCTTTTTCATCAATTTATTATATTTTGATTTGTGGGGGCGTTGGCGTGATAGTATATTTCTTTAAGAAAAACATTCAGCGATAGTTAATAAATTTAACTTTACAAATAATTTTTACTATTTGAAATAGTTCTTTTTTAGTTAACAGGAGTTTAAAATGATTTATTTAAAGCTTTTTATCAATTTTCTTATAATAGGAACATTATCTTTCGGAGGCGGTTACGGAATGATTTCTTTAATGAGGGAAATCGTGTTATCCAACCATTGGCTTTCTGAGGATATGTTTATGAGTTTTGTTGCAGTTGCCGAGTCAACTCCGGGACCTCTTGCAGTTAATCTTGCAACTTTTGTTGGCTCCTCTCAGGGCGGTTTTCCTGGTGCTTTTTTTGCAACTCTTGGTGTAGTTCTGCCTGCTTTTATTATTCTTCTTTTAATTGCGGCAGTTCTAAAAAATCTAATGAAATATTCCGGTACAAAAGCTTTTCTGTCCGGCGTACGACCTTGTGTTGTTGCAATGATTCTTGCAACTGCTGTAATAATGGGACTTTCAACTTTGTTTAATTTTGAAAGTTTAGGTCATGGTTTTTCAATTAATTACAGCTTTGTTTTGATATTTGTGATTTTGATAGCTGTTCACTTTTTAAGCAAACATTTTTTCAAAAAAACTTTGACACCTATTTTAATGATTTTGTTTTCCGCTGTGCTTGGAATTGTTTTTTGCTAAATTAACTTATTAATTATTTTTATGTTTTTATCTTAATTGCTTATTTTTCCTTTAAATACTCATTGACTTTACAATCTCACAACGTTACAATTTTTTTGTAAAAAATATACTTAAAGGACAAAAATTATGAAAGCAAATTTTAAAAATTTTTTATTGCTTACAGCCAGTACTTTGATTATGGCTGTTGGTATTTACTTCTTTAAATTCGCCAACAACTTTACTTTTGGTGGTATTACAGGTTTTGCAGTTTTGGTTGCAAAGTTCACTCCTCTTTCAGCCAGTGATTTTTCTTTTGTAGCCAACATTCTGTTACTTGTAGTCGGATGGATTATTCTTGGCAAAAGTTTTGCTGCAAAAACAGCTTACAGCACAATTCTTTTGTCTGTGACTCTGTCATTGTTTGAACGTGTTTATCCAATGAGCCATCCTTTAACTAATGAACCTTTGCTTGAGCTTATTTTTGCAATTCTTTTACCTGCACTTGGCTCTGCAATCCTTTTCAATATTGGTGCATCAAGTGGTGGTACGGATGTTATCGCAATGGTTCTTAAGAAATACACAAGTGTTGATATTGGTCGTGGACTTATGATTTCCGATGTTCTATTTACGCTTTGCGCCTTTTTCGTATTTGATGTAAAAACAGGACTTTACTCATTGCTTGGTTTGATTATGCGTTCTGCACTTATCGACAACTTTATTGAAAGTTTGAACCGCTCAAAATACTTTCATGTGGTTTGCTCCAATCCTAAGCCAATATGCAATTTTATTGAAAAAAACCTTGTCCGTGGAGCCACAATCGTAAACGCCAAAGGCTCATTTACCGGCGACAACAAATACATAATCCTTACAGTTTTAAGTCCGTCTCAGGCAGTAAAACTTAGAAACTTCATAAAAGAAAACTCACCTGGAGCCTTCCTATTGATTTCAAATACAAGCGAAATCATTGGAAAGGGATTCCATTCAGTATAGATTTATCAAAAAAGCTCCCTCCTAAATTGCAAGTTCCAATTTTACCTGCATTTAGAAGGAAGCTTTTTTATTTTTTAATATATTTATTTTTCCAAAATATCTTCTTTCCAGCCTCTTATTTGTTGTTCTTACGAATATTTGCTCTCTTTCTAAGAGTTGGATCTAAGATTTTCTTTCTAATTCTTAAGTTTTCTGGTGTGATTTCAAGTAATTCATCAGTATCAATGAATTCCAACGCCTGCTCAAGACTTAATACTTTCTTTGGTACTAATCTTAAAGCTTCATCTGAGCTTGAAGTTCTTGTGTTTGAAAGATGTTTTGTTTTACAAACGTTTACTTCAATATCTTCAGCACGGCCTGTCTGACCAACAATCATACCTGAATATACTTTTTCGCCAGGTCCAATGAATAATGTTCCTCTTTCCTGTGCGTTAAATAATCCATAAGTAATTGCTTCACCGGCTTCAAAAGCGATAAGTGAACCCTGTTTTCTGTACTGAATTTCTCCCTTAAATGGACCGTAATCATCAAATACAGTATTCATAATACCATTACCCTTTGTATCTGTCATAAACTGACCTCTGTATCCGATTAATCCTCTTGAAGGAATTGAAAACTCAAGTCTTGTAAATCCACCGTTAATTGGTGCCATTCCCTGAAGTTCACCTTTTCTGTTACTTAATTTTTCAATGATTGCACCTGAAAATTCATCAGGAACATCAATGTAACAGATTTCCATAGGCTCTAATTTCTTACCTCTTTCGTCTTCTTTGTAAATAACTTCTGCCTTACTTACAGCAAATTCGTATCCTTCTCTTCTCATATTTTCAATAAGAACTGAAAGGTGAAGTTCTCCACGTCCTGAAACCTTAAATGAATCCATATTTTCAGTTTCTTCTACTCTTAAACTTACGTCAGTATTTAATTCTCTCATAAGTCTTTCACGAAGATGACGTGATGTGACGAATTTTCCTTCCTGACCTGCAAGAGGACTGTCATTTACCATAAAGTTCATAGAAATTGTAGGCTCTGAAATCTTCTGGAAAGGAATTGCAACAGGATTTTCAGGAGAACAAATTGTATCTCCAATATGAATGTCTGTAATACCTGAAATAGCAACAATAGCACCTACCGTAGCTTCCTGAACTTCTACTTTATTTAAACCATCAAACTCATAAAGCTTGCTGATTTTAACTCTCTTCTGTTTGTCAGGTTCATGGTGGTTAACCAAAACAACATCCTGATTAACTTTTAATTTACCATTGTCAATCTTACCAACACCGATACGTCCAACATATTCGTTGTAATCGATTGTACTGATAAGAACCTGAGTATCTGCATTCTCATCTCCTTCAGGAGCCGGAATGTAGTCAATAATTGTTTCAAATAATGGCTGCATACTATCTGATTCGTCATCCATATTTAACTTAGCAAATCCCTGCTTAGCTGATGCGAAAACAAATGGGCAGTCAAGCTGTTCTTCATTAGCATCTAACTCAATAAATAATTCTAATACTTCGTCAATAACTTCTTCCGGTCTTGCTTCCGGTCTGTCAATCTTGTTAATACAAACAATAACAGGAAGGTTAAGTTCCAAAGCTTTCTTTAGAACGAAACGTGTCTGTGGCATTGCACCTTCAAATGCATCTACTACTAAAACTACGCCGTTAACCATCTTAAGTACACGCTCTACTTCTCCACCAAAATCAGCATGTCCTGGTGTATCAATAATATTAATTTTTGTATTCTTATAAGTAACAGCAGTGTTCTTTGAAAGAATTGTAATACCTCTTTCTCTTTCAATATCATTAGAGTCCATTACTCTTTCAGCAACTTCCTGATTTTCACGGAATACACCACTCTGTTTTAATAATTCATCTACCAATGTTGTTTTACCATGGTCTACATGGGCAATAATGGCAATATTTCTTACGTCTTCTCTAATCATTTCTTCTCTTTCCTATTAAATAATCATAAAATACTTGTTTATAGCTTCACAAATGTTCATTCTATCACATAGATGATATGTTTTCAATAAAATTATTTTTCTTTCACCTCTTCTCTGTACTCCCTGTCTTCTTCATCATCAAAAACAGCTTTCCCTCCTGTGGCATCTGTTACTTTCGTATTAAATTCATTATATTCATCTTTTTTCATTAAAATGCTTAAAACAACATTCTGACCGTATTCTTCCTGAGCATCCGTAATTCCCATCTGCCCCATAATGTACTTAATCTTTCCTATACTATTATAATCCACAGTAAGTTTAAAACTTATACCTTCACAAACTTTCTGAATAACCGAATTTCTAATACCTTCCTTAGATGACTGGCCGTAAGCCCTGACAAGACCGCCTGTTCCAAGGAGAGTTCCACCAAAATATCGTGTCACCACTATCAAAGTATTATGCAAATTCTCATTTAGCAATGTTTCCAAAATAGGTTTTCCCGCTGTGCCCTGTGGCTCGCCGTCATCACTAAATCTCTGAATTTCATTGTTACTTCCTATTACAAATGCAAAACAATTGTGCCTTGCATCCCAGTATTTCTTTTTTATCTTTTCAATATATTGTAATGCCTCTTCTTCTGTATCTATTGGCAAAACAGTGGCAATAAATCTGGACTTCTTCTCAACAATTTCGCCCTGACCGCCTTCTTTTATTATAAATTTTTCCAATTCTATCCCTTTCCTGTTTGTTGTGTAGAGAAGAAAAACAACAAAAGCACGCTTTCATTTTAATTGTCCCCCCTCCCAACCAAACGCGTTGTATATAGAATAACATAAGTATCAATTTTTTTGAAGATTCTGTGTCTTACATTTTCTGCGACATTTTTCCCCTTTATTAAATTACTGCATTTTGTTATAATCTAAAAGAATAGGAGGTTTGCCAATGAATTTTGAATATAAAGAAACAATAGACAAACAACGTGAACTTGTTTCATTACAAAAGAAGGTTGTTTCTAAGTCCTTGGTTTCTGCACTTAAAGTATTTCTTTACATTATGTGCCTTGCCATTGTTACCGGAGGTTTTTTCGGACTTGGTGTTATACACGGCATTATTAAAAGTGCTCCTTCCGTGGAAAATATTTCTATTGTTCCATCGTCATATTCAACAACAGTTTATGACACCAATAATAAGCAGATTGCTAAGCTTATCACTTCCGGCTCTAACCGTATTAAGGCTGATTTGAAAGATATTCCGGAACATTTAAGATGGGCTTTTATTGATACTGAGGATGCACGTTTTTATGAACATAACGGTATTGACATTCAGGGTATCGGTCGTGCTGCCTTTATAGCACTTACTACCCTTAATCCGTCAGAAGGTGCCAGTACCATTACACAGCAGGTTCTAAAGAACAACGTATTTACAAGCTGGACTGAAGAAGCTTCCCTTACTTCTTCTCTTAAAAGAAAGATTCAGGAACAGTACCTTGCCGTTCAGCTTGAAAAAGTTACCAAAAAGGACGTTATACTTGAAACATATCTTAACACTATTAACTTAGGTTCAAATACCCTTGGTGTTAAGGCTGCTTCACTTAGATATTTTAATAAGGATGTTAGTAAGATTACAGTTTCTGAGGCAGGCGTTATTGCTGCCATAACTCAGAACCCGTCACTTTATAATCCTATTACTAATCCTGATGAAAATGCCAAACGTAGAAAAAAGATTCTCACTAATATGAAAGATGCAGGGCATATTACTCAAGAACAGTATGACGAAGCCATGAGTGATAATGTTTATGCCCGTATAAAAAAAGTCAACAACAAGCTTACAAAAAGCGATGATCAGGTATATTCTTATTTTGTCGATGAGGTTGTAAAGCAGGTTCTTTCAGACCTTCAGGAACAGAAAGGCTATACTTATACTCAGGCTTACAATGCCGTATACAGTGGTGGTTTAAAGATTTATACTACTCAGGATTCTGATATTCAAAAAATATGCGATAAGGAATTGTCTGACTCAGCCAACTATCCTTACGCTATTAAATACTCAATTAACTGGGCATGGTCAGTTCAAAATCCTGACGGTTCAGTTGACAATTACAGTGAAAAAGATATTTTGAATTATCATAGAAATTCTTTGAATGAATCAAGTTTTAAATTGATTTTTAGTTCTAAAGAAGAAGCAAAAGCTTGTGTTAAGGCATACAAAATGCACCTTATGAACAAGTATTACAAAAAAGGAATTGATAAGGATAAAGGCTACGCCGAATACGAAAATCTTTATTACAATCCTCAGCCACAGGTTTCATTTACTGTAATGGACCAGTACACAGGCTATGTTAAAGCCGTTGTTGGTGGTCGTGGAAAGAAGAATGTTAGTCTTTCTCTTAACCGAGCTACAGACTCAACAAGACAGCCCGGTTCAACATTTAAAATTTTATCAGCTTACGCACCTGCCATTGATACTATGGGTTACACACTTACCACTACTATCGTGGATGAGCCTTTCAGTTATTCTAACGGAAGAGCTGTTAAGAACTGGTACAGTGGCTATCGTGGCAAAGTTACAGTAAGAAAGGCAATTGCTGATTCTATGAATATTTGTGCTGTAAAAACACTTACGGATATTACACCACAGCTTGGATATGATTATCTTTGCAATTTTGGCATTACTACTTTAGTTGATAACCGTGTTGAAAAAAATGGTTCTGTTTCATCTGACATTCAGCAGGCTTTGGCACTTGGTGGTATTACAGACGGTGTTACTAACTTAGAAATGACTGCTGCATATGCAACAATCGCAAATCAGGGAACTTATACAAGACCTGTTTTTTATTCACAGGTTATAGACAGCAATGGACGTGTCCTTCTTGATAACACTACTCCTACTACACATACTGTTTTGAAAGCTTCTACTGCAAGCCTTCTTACACAGGGTATGACAAGCGTTATTACAGAAGGAACAGGTAAAAGTGCAAAACTTGACGGCAAAATGCCTGTATCAGGCAAAACAGGTACTACATCAAGTGAATATGACCTTTGGTTCTGTGGATATACACCATATCTTACAGCTTCAATTTGGACAGGTTATGATGAAAACGTATCTCTTAGCGGTGACCAGGCGTATCACGAAAAACTCTGGGCTAAGATAATGAATCAAATTGACTCAGTCAAGAAATACAAAGCTAAAAGTTTTAAAATGAGTAAAGATGTTAAGAAATATGATATCTGCTCTTCTTCAGGAAAAGTTGCAATTAAAGGAGTTTGTCCTACATCAAAATCAGAGTATTTTGCCAAGGGTACACAGCCTGCAAAATGTACTTATCATTCAGCTTTTTCAAAAAAGAGTTCAAGCTATTCAAACAGTTCAAGTTCATCCGGAAGTTCAAGTAGTTCCAAATCAAATGGCTCTGGATCAAAATCCGGTAGCTCAAGCTCCGGCAATTCAAAGTCAGGTTCTAATAGTTCAAAATCAAGTTCAAGTAGAACCGATTCAGGAAGTTCTAGAACAAGTAAATCAAGTTCAGGATCATCAAGTTCTAAGGGCTCCGGTAAAACTGTAGGAAAATAGATAGCTAAGCATTTATAATTTGTTATTATAAGAACTTTATATATATAATTTAATATGTACGACTTTTTGAAAGCAGGATTCTCTGATGAGGGTTCTGCTTTTTTATTGCAATTCTTCGCCTTGTATATAGCCTTATGGGATGGGATTACATAGAATTTTTTTTTTTATTTTTTCTATTTACTGTAATCCTACTTTCTATGTTACGCTTCTTCAACAAAAAAATCCCCCGAAAAGAATATATTCACTAATATTCTCTCCGAAGGATTCATTTGTAATCTTATTCCTTAATTATGCATTCTTTAGGAAAGCTTTATAGCACTTGTATGTTTCATAAATATCAGCCTTGCTTGTTACTTCCCAAGGTGCGTGCATATTTAATACTGCGACGCCACAATCAATCACTTCCATGCCATAAAGTGACATAATATAAGCGATTGTTCCGCCACCACCTGCGTCAACTTTTCCAAGCTCTGACATTTGAAAATGTACGTTATGATTATCCATTATATTTCTTAATACTGCAAGATATTCAGCATTAGCATCATTTGAACCTGACTTTCCTCTTGAACCTGTAAACTTGTTAAATACAACGCCTGAACCTAGGAATGATGAGCTATTATTTTTGAACACATCAGAATATAATGGATCAAAAGCTGCGTTAACATCTGATGATAACATTCTTGAATGCGCTAGACATCTCTTAAGTTTAAGTTCGTTGTAATCACCATTAAGATTTAACAATTCTGCTACTGTATTTTCAAAGAATTTTGACTGCATTCCTGTAGCACCTACACTACCAATTTCTTCTTTATCTACTAATAAACAACATGCTGTCTTGTCAATCTTGTCCGTTTCAAGCATTGCCACTAACGAAGTATAAGCACATACCTTGTCATCCTGACCGTATGCCATAATCATACTTCTGTCAAATCCCATTTCTCTTGCTCTTCCTGCCGGAACCACTTCTAATTCTGCTGACATAAAATCTTCTTCTTCCATTTCATAGGTGTTTTTTAAAATACCTATAATTCCTTCTTTTACAGCATCTTTTTCTTTGTCTTCAAGTGGAATACTTCCAACAAGAATATCAAGGTTTTCGCCTTCAATAACTTTAGCCGCATTCTTTTCCATCTGCTGTCCTGCAAGATGAATTAAAAGGTCGGTTACACAAAATACAGGGTCGGTATCTTTTTCGCCAATGTTAACTTCAACCTTTGTTCCGTCTTTCTTAACTACAACGCCATGAATTGCAAGTGGAAGTGTAACCCACTGATACTTCTTAATTCCGCCATAGTAATGTGTATCAAGGTATGCCATATTGTTGCTTTCATATAGTGGATTCTGCTTAATGTCCATTCTAGGTGAATCAATATGTGCTCCCAAAATATTCATTCCCTGTTCCATTGGAATCTTTCCAATGTTAAAAAGTGCTACTGTCTTATTCATACAAACAGCATAAACTTTGTCCCCCTGTTTTAAAGGCTGGCCTTTTTCAATTACTTCTTCTAAAGACTTGTAGCCTTTCTCCCTTACCTGTCTTACAGTTTCCTTAACACATTCTCTTTCTGTTTTACAGTCTGACAGGAAATCAATATAGTTAGAATTTAATTCTTCCAACTCACTTATTTCTCTCTTGCCATAAGTATTCCATGCATTCTTTCTTTCCATGATAACTCATTCCCTTCTATATTTAATCTTGTACAAAATTAATTTCTGCTAAATTCTTCAAATTCAATGCCTTCATTTCTTTCCAAAAGAAGTTTAATTGACCACTGGTTAGTAAACAATACTAACGGATTGCCCTTCATATCCTTTACTCTCTTGGCATCGCTTGGACATTTAACATTATTTAAATCTATTGTTGTATCTTTTACCCATCTGATGTGTCCATAAGGCAATGGCTCCAATCTCACATCACAGCCATATTCGTTTTCCATTCTATACTTCAAAACGTCAAACTGAAGTGTACCTACAACACCTACAATAATTTCTGACATTTCAAGATTGTAATCCTGGAAAATCTGAATTGCACCTTCCTGAGCAATCTGTGTAACACCTTTCATAAACTGTTTACGTTTCATTGAATCAAGTGCCACAAGTCTGCAGAAATGTTCAGGTGCAAAAGTTGGGATTCCTTCATAAGCAAATTTTTTGCCCGGTGTACAGATTGTATCACCTATTGAAAAAATACCCGGATCAAATACACCGATTACGTCTCCCGCATAAGCTTCATCAATTACCTTTCTGTCCTGAGCCATAATTTGCTGAGGTCTTGAAAGTTTCATTTTCTTACCACTTTGTACGTGATACACATCCTTAGATGCATCAAACTTTCCTGAACAAACTCTAAGGAAAGCAATTCTATCGTGATGTGCCTTGTTCATATTAGCCTGAATCTTAAATACAAATCCTGAAAATGGTTCTTCAATAGGATCAATTAATCCCTGATCTGACATCCTTGGAAGTGGTGATTCTGTCATTCTTAAGAAATGTTCCAAAAATGTTTCTATACCGAAAGTTGTTAACGCTGAGCCGAAAAATACCGGTGACAATTCACCTTTATCAACCAATTCCTGATCAAATGGTTCGCTTGCTCCGTCAAGAAGTTCAGTGTCATCTACAAGCTGGTCATACAATTCATCACCTATTTCTGCCTTAAAGTTTTCGTTATCCAACTCATATGTTGTTTCCGCAGCACTTTTTGAACCACCAACTGAAACTGCCTTAAACATTGAAATCTTCTTAGTATCTCTGTCATACACGCCTTTAAATCTTTTACCTGAACCAATTGGCCAGTTAATAGGGCATGTTTTAATTCCAAGAACATTTTCAATTTCTTCAAGAAGTTCATATGGATCTCTTGCTTCCAAGTCCATCTTATTAATAAAAGTAAAAATAGGAATGTGTCTCATAACACAAACCTTAAAAAGCTTAATTGTCTGTGCCTCAACACCCTTTGAAGCATCAATAACCATTACTGCTGAATCTGCAGCCATTAACGTTCTATAAGTATCTTCTGAGAAGTCCTGATGTCCAGGAGTATCCAAAATATTAATGCAATATCCTTCATAGTTAAACTGAAGCGCTGAAGATGTAACTGAAATGCCTCTTTCTTTTTCAATTCCCATCCAGTCAGACACTGCATACTTAGAATTGGCCTTTCCCTTTACTGAACCTGCTGTATTAATAGCACCTCCATAGAGTAAAAACTTTTCTGTTAAAGTAGTCTTTCCTGCATCGGGATGTGAAATAATCGCAAATGTTCGTCTGTTTTCTATTTCCTTCTTTAAATTCTCGTCCATTCTATTCTCCATAAAATAATTATTAAATAATATTGTAATAGTTTTCCAATCCCTGACTTATTATAAACAATATTAACATTTTTCACAAGACTACCTATATATTTTCCCCCTATTTAGAATTTATATTCCATATATCACAAAAGGTGTATCCCATAATGAGATACACCTTTATATATTGATTATTAACTATAACTATAATTAGCAAACACCCTGAGCTTCCATAGCTTCTGCTACTTTTTCAAATCCGGCAATGTTAGCACCTACTACGTAGTTACCTTCAAATCCGTATCTCTTAGCAGCATCGCTAATGTTACGGTAAATGTTAACCATGATTGTCTGTAATTTAGCGTCAACTTCTTCGAATGTCCATGAAAGTCTTTCGCTGTTCTGTGACATTTCAAGAGCTGATGTAGCAACACCACCTGCGTTAGCAGCCTTACCACCAACGAACCATACGCCGTTTTCCTGTAAGTATTCTGTTGCATCAATTGTTGTAGGCATGTTAGCACCTTCACAAACAGCTTTACATCCGTTAGCTACTAACTGCTTAGCATCATCGATAAGTAATTCGTTCTGTGTAGCACATGGAAGAGCGATATCACATTTAATCTGCCATACTCCACGTCCTTCATGATATTCAGCTGAAGGTCTTGCAGCAGCATATTCTGTAAGTCTAGCTCTCTTAACTTCCTTAACTTCTTTAAGAAGGTCAACATCGATTCCTTCAGGATCATAAATCCAACCTGTTGAATCTGAACATGTAACAACCTTAGCACCCATCTGATGAGCTTTCTGAATAGCGTAGATAGCAACGTTACCGGCACCTGAAACAACTACTGTCTTGCCTTCCATGCTTTCGCCATGGTCTTTCATTAATTCCTGTGTTAAGTAAAGTAATCCGTAACCTGTAGCTTCTGTTCTAGCTAAAGAACCACCGTATGTAAGTCCCTTACCTGTAAGAACACCTTCATATAATCCACGGATTCTCTTATACTGTCCAAACATATATCCGATTTCTCTAGCGCCTGTTCCGATGTCACCGGCTGGTACGTCAGTGTCAGCACCGATATATTTACAAAGTTCTGTCATAAAGCTCTGGCAGAAAGCCATAACTTCTCTATCTGATTTACCCTTAGGATCGAAATCAGAACCACCTTTACCACCACCGATTGGAAGGCCTGTAAGTGAGTTCTTGAAGATCTGTTCAAAACCTAAGAATTTAATAATACCAATATTTACTGATGGGTGAAGTCTTAAACCACCCTTGTATGGTCCGATAGCTGAGTTAAACTGTACTCTATAACCTGTGTTAACCTGTACCTGTCCCTTATCATCTACCCAAGGAACTCTGAACTTGAACTGTCTTTCAGGTTCGCAGATTCTTTCAAGTAAAGCTTCTCTTCTATACTTGTCCTCGTTTGCATCGATTACAGGTCTAAGTGAATTTAATACTTCTTCAACTGCCTGTAAAAATTCTGGTTCACTAGCATTCTTTTCTTTTACTTTTGCTAATACTTCGTCTACATATGACATTTTGTAGCCCTCCTTAAATATATTTTTCTTAATCACAACTTGCGCGAACCTCTATATTTCTCCTAAAAAGGCCGCACTTAAACAAGTGCACTAACACTTTAATACACTAAAGAAATTATATAGTATCTTCTTAATTTTATCAACCTTTAGTAGTGTTATTCTTAATTTTGTAATGATAAAGTTGTTTTTACTTAATTATATTAAGTTCGGGCTGAATTTTTAAAACATAGTTAATTTTGACTATTCCATTTTTGATTTAAAAATTAATGCAGACAAATATCCGAATATTAAAGCTCCTGAAATTCCCACGGCACTTGCCGTAAAACCACCTTTAAACAATCCCAAAAAACCTGACTCATCTATGGCTTCTTTCATTCCCTTCCAAAGATTGTTGCCAAAGCCAAGCAAAGGCACTGTTGCGCCACAACCTGCCCACTTAGTCAAAGGCTCATAAATTCCAATCGCGCCAAGAACAACCCCAATGCAAACAAGACTTACCATAATTCTTGCAGGCGTTACCTTGGTCTTGTCTATTACAATTTGAACAAGAGCACAGATTATTCCCCCAACAATAAACGCTTTTAAAAAAATCATCTTAAATTCCTTTCTTTAATTGCAATCATTAATTCTTTTCAATCACCACGCAGTGAGCTATTCCCGGCACGCTATTTCCTTCATTAAAACTTACCGGGGACATTAATGCTCCCGTTGGAATAAAAAGAATCTTCTTAAATGCCCCTTTTTTTAGCTGTTTAAAAACATAGCCTGCAAGAACCGTGGCACTACAGCCACAGCCACTTCCACCTGCGTGAGTGTCCTGTTCACTGGCATCAAACATTTCCACGCCGCAATCCATATGAACCGCCGAAATGTCGTAGCCTTTTTCCTTAAGTAGTTCAAACAAAATACTTTTTCCTATTAATCCCAAGTCACCCGTTATTATTTTGTCATAATCTGCCGGTGTGCTGTTAAAATCCTTAAAATGCTGATAAATAACATCTGCCGCAGCCGGTGCCATACAGGCACCCATATTTTGAGCATCCTTTACTCCAAAATCAACGATTTTTCCCGTGGTAATTCCTGTTATTTTTGCAAAACCTTTTTTTGTGCTAATTATTACTGCCCCACAACCGGTTACAGTCCAGGTTGCCGCATAAGGTCTTTGATTTCCGTAAGCCAAAGGAAATCTAAACTGTCTTTCTGCGCTGGCAAAATGACTTGATGCCATTGCAATAACATTGTCTGCATTTCCTGCTTCAACCATTACTGCCCCAAGACTTAACGCTTCACCCATTGTTGAACAGGCTCCGTACAATCCGAAAAAGGGAACCTCGAACTCCAAAATTCCAAAAGTTGTGGCAATTAACTGTCCAAGTAAATCCCCACCAAAAATATACCTGATTTCTTCCTTGCTCATCCCTGCTTTAAATAGAAGTTTCTGAATTGCCTCTTTTTGCAACAAACTTTCTGCCTCTTCCCACGTTTCCTGTCCAAGCATAGGATCCTGTTCCACAACATCAAACAATTTTCCTAAAGGTCCATCACCTTCTTTTCGACCTACAATTGAAGCTCCTTCAATAATAAACGGTGGCTTATCAAAGGAAATACTGCTACTACCAATCATTCGTCCCATAAAAATCCTCCTTTTTTCTTAGTTTTTACTTTTTTGTTATAAATATGTATACGTTTTTACTTGCCTATTTGACATATTTTTTATACAATAGGAAGGAAATTCAAAAATTACATATAATAAGAAGGGAAAAAAAATGACTACATCAGAAATTGGAATTTTAATTGCCATCATTGTTTATATGGTTGGCGTTGTTGGTATTGGTGTATATTTTGCCAAAAAAAACAGTACCACAAATGATTTTTACCTTGGTGGACGAAAGCTTGGTCCTCTTGTTACTGCTATGAGTGCTGAAGCATCAGATATGAGTAGCTGGTTATTAATGGGACTTCCGGGTGTTGCTTATGTTACAGGTGTTTGTGATGCATTCTGGACAGCTGCCGGACTTGCTGTTGGAACATACGTTAACTGGCTTATTGTTGCCAAAAGACTTAGAACTTACAGTGACGTTTGCAGTGCAATCACTATACCTGACTTTTTTGCTAACAGATATAGAGATCCTAAAATGTTAAAGTGTGTATCTGCTATAATTATTATTATTTTCTTTGTGCCATATACAGCTTCAGGATTTGCTGCATGTGGTAAACTTTTTAATTCTTTATTTGGAGTTGATTATTTAACAGCAATGATTATTAGTGCAATTGTTATTGTTGCATATACTACTCTTGGTGGTTTCCTTGCCGCAAGTACTTCTGACTTTATTCAGAGTATTATTATGTCAATTGCCTTAGTTATAGTTTTAAGTTATGGAATTATTTCCGTTGGTGGATTTGACGGAGTCGTAGCTCACGTTGGCGACCTTAAGGGATTCCTTTCAATAACTTCAACACATAATGGTGCAACTAATACAGCAACGCCTTACAGTGTTCTTTCAATTGCCTCAACACTTGCTTGGGGACTTGGATACTTCGGCATGCCACATATTCTTTTAAGATTTATGGCTATTGAAGACACAAAGAAATTAAAACTTTCAAGACGTGTTGCCAGTGTTTGGGTTGTTATTTCAATGTCTGTTGCAGTTTCAATTGGTATAATCGGTTATGCAATGTCAGCAGAAGGAGTTATTCCTAACCTAAAGGATTCTGAAACAATCATCGTTCAGATAGCCCACGTATTAAGTACACACGGCATTATTTTTGCCATAATTGCAGGTGTTATCCTTGCAGGTATACTTGCCTCAACAATGTCAACTTCAGATTCACAGCTTCTTGCTGCATCTTCAAGTGTTTCAGAAAACTTACTTGAAGGCGTGTTAAGTTTAAACCTTTCATCAGGAGTAAAAATCGTAGTTGCCAGAGGCTCAGTAATTATCATTTCAATAATTGCTATGTTTCTTGCCAGCAATCCTAACAGCTCAGTATTCCAGATAGTATCATTTGCCTGGGCAGGCTTCGGTGCCACATTCGGCCCTGTAATGCTCTTTGCATTATTCTGGAAGCGCTCAAACAAATACGGTGCAATCAGCGGAATGGTAGCCGGTGGAATCATGATATTTGTATGGAAATTCTTAGTTCGTCCAATGGGTGGCGTACTTGGAATCTATGAACTTTTACCTGCATTCATTGTAGCTTCAATCTTCATCGTAGTAGTAAGCTTACTTACACCTGCACCTGAAAAAGAAATCGTAGACGAATTTGAATCAATAAAAAATTATTAATCAAATAAAAACAAAGCACTTTTTCATTCCGCTCACGCAGAAATTTCTAAAGTAAACACGTTGAGTTTATTATTTTGCTCCGCCGCCTATTGTAAAGCGAAAACCTAAACTCGCCTAAAGGCTCGAACAGTAGGTTTATCGCTTTACACTATGCTCGCAAAATTTCAAAACTCTGCCTATTGTTTCCTTTTAGAAATTTCTGCGTGAGCGGAGTCTGAAAAGGTAATTAATTTTTACAAAGGAGATAAAAATGAATTTTTTAGAAGAACGTATTCAAAAAGATGGTATCGTTAAAGAAGGAAATGTTTTAAAAGTAGACAGCTTTTTAAACCACCAGATGGACATTTCACTTTTCGAAAAAATGGGCGAAGAATTTAAGCGTCGTTTCGCTAATGCCCCAATCAACAAAATTCTTACAATAGAAGCATCAGGTATCGGAATTGCCTGTATCGTTGCAAAATACTTCGATGCACCAGTTGTTTTTGCAAAGAAATCAAAAAGTATAAACATTGATGGTGAAATGTATGTTGCTGAAGTTGAATCATTTACGCATAAATGCAAAAACCAGGTAATCGTATCAAAGAAATTTTTAGGTCCTGATGACCACGTTCTTATTATAGACGATTTTCTTGCTAACGGTTGTGCCCTTCAGGGATTAATCTCAATCGTATCAAATGCAGGCGGTACTGTAGAAGGAATCGGCATTGCAATTGAAAAAGGATTTCAGTCAGGCGGACGTACAATCCGTAACCTTGGATATCACTTGGAATCACTTGCTATCGTTGATAGCATGGATGCAGAAAACGGAACAATCACATTCCGTGAACAGTAAAAAATCATAAACTATGAGAAGCACCACGTTTTTCATAGTTTATATTTTTAATCGCAAAACAAAATTTATATATCATCTTATATTCCACAGGATTGTATGAAAACAAACAATAGGCAGATTTTCGAAATTTTGCGGGCATAGTGCAAGTCGAAAAGTGACTGTCCAAGCCGTAGGCGAGTTTCACTTTTCGATTTGCCATAGACGGCGGAGCAAAATAAGAAAATCAACGTGTTTGCGTTATACAATTCTGTGGAATAGAAGGAAGAAAAATTTTGTTTTGCGATTACACAATATATTTAAATTATGAAAGGACATTTACTAATGAGTAGCTCAAATTCATCAATTGAAAACATTTACAAACTTAACGGAAAAGTTCCCGTTGGAAAAGCCATTCCTTTTGGCTTGCAGCATATTTTGGCTATGTTTGTTGCCAATATTGCTCCTATTATTATTGTTGGCGGTGCCAGCGGTCTTTCATCTGCACAGACTGCACGTCTTATCCAGAGTGCAATGATTATTGCAGGTATTGGTACTTTAATTCAGTTATTCCCATTATGGAAAATCGGTTCAGGTCTTCCAATTGTTATGGGTATTAGTTTTACTTTTGTTTCTATTTTTTGTTATATCGGACCAACTTACGGATATAATGCCATTGTAGGTGCTGTTCTTGTTGGCGGTATTGTAGAAGGTGTTCTTGGTCTTTTTGCAAAATACTGGATTAAACTTATATCTCCTATCGTTGCAGCCAGCGTTGTTACTTCCATTGGTTTTTCTCTTCTCTCTGTTGGAGCAAGCTCTTTCGGTGGAGGAAGCGGAAGCGAAAACTTTGGTTCAGCTACAAACTGGATTCTCGGAACTATAACATTGCTTTCATGTATTATTTTTAATATTTTGGCAAAATCATATTTCAAACAGCTTTCTGTTTTGTTTGGACTTATTGTAGGATATATTGTTGCTGTAATTATGGGAGTTGTTGATTTTTCTTCACTTTCAGGAACTTCAATTATTGCAGTACCTTTATTAATGCCTTTTAAACCTGAATTTAATGCTAACGCAATTTTCTCTGTTATTTTAATTTTCTTAGTTTCTGCCACTGAAACTATCGGAGATACTTCTGCTCTTGCAGCTTCAGGCTTAAATCGTGACGTAACAGCAAAAGAAACTTCAGGTTCTATTGCCTGTGACGGTTTCATCAGTGCTTTATCTTCTGTTTTCGGATGTTTACCAATTACATCTTTCAGCCAGAATGTAGGTCTTGTTGCCATGACTAAAGTAGTTAACAGATTTGCTATTGCAACAGGTGCAATTATTATGATTATTGCAGGTATCTTCCCAATCTTTGGTGCTTTACTTGCAACACTTCCTGACGCAGTACTTGGCGGATGTACACTTATGATGTTTGGTACAATCGTAATCAGCGGTCTTCAGATGATTAGCAACTGCGGTTACTCACAGCGTAATATTACAATTGCCGCACTTTCACTTAGTATTGGTATCGGCTTCACACAGGTTCCTGAAATCTTTAGCATTTTCCCTAAGATTATCGAAAATGTATTTGCAGAAAACTGTGTTGCTGTAGTATTTATCGTATCAATTATTTTAAATCTTGTTCTTCCAAAAAATATGGAAACAGTTGTTCCTAAGGAAGATAATGAAAATAAATAATATTTAATATTAAAAGCCCCTGAGATGGGGCTTTTACTTTTAGGCTTGGACTCCAAAATATTGTTTGTACGCCAACTGCCCCCACTGAAAGATGTATTATGTATTGCAGTTAGAATTTTTCTCTTAAATTTCTTAGTTATGCATCTATATTTTTTGTTTTAAGCATTGCTATTCTGTTATTAAATTTTCTTTTCTGTTTTTTATAAACGCAAATACATTATTAAATATATGGTTAAACATAACTGTATATAATGTAGCGAAAATATTTGCACCAATTCTTAACAATACTGCTGTTTTTACACCGAAAATTCCAGAGGCAATATACAACGCTCCAAATGTATTGTAAACTGTCTGCCATGAATAGCCGGCTGAATAACCAACACCAATTCCACCTATAATTCCAATATATGGATGCACCCACTTAGGGAGGGCATAGTAAAGGGCAACAAATATTAAGCTGCCCACAATGTTAAATGGTGCTCTTTTCTTTGCCTTTGGTGCAATGTCACTGGAAAATGGAACACATACTGACATGCAGGCAATTCCTACCCACATTGCCCTTGGTATATTTAAAAGATTAATAATTAACATTGCTGTTGAAACTGTAAGTGTTAATTTTAAATACCAGTTATTTCTAGCAGAGTGTATATTGAATTCTCTAAAAATATCCATAAAACCTCTTTTATGAGGTCTGTTTTTCTGATTTTTATAAAAAACCACCATACAAATTAGCATACCTACAACAAGGCTGACTACACGTAACTGATAACTTTTTCCTGCGACATCGTAACCTTGAAGTAATAAATATCCCAGTACAAAAGTTGAATGATTGTACATTATTACATTATGACATCCAAACATCATTAGTAAAAATATGCAAACAATGTTAATAAGAAATGCTGTTAAAGGATCAACTATGTTGCTTAACCTTGGGCCTACTATTAAAATTGCAAATATCCCGGCTATTGAGATTAGACCGTGGGTTGTTTTTATGCCAAAATCTGCCTGTCGCAACACAAGTATTGCAAGTAGTACCACAACTCCCGGCACGCTATTGTCATTTCCAAAAATCATACTAAATGCTGTTACTACCAAAAAACAAAATGCCACAACTAAATATACTTTGAAATTGTAAATTAAAATGTGTCTTGTTTTTTCTTTTTTGTCTGTTGTGTTTTTTATTAATTGTTTTGAGCCTGTTGAGCTTAACTGTAATTCCTGATAAAACGTCATCTTCTGTTCCTTTCATTTATTTTAAACAATTTTTAACTAATCTGCGGCTAACAAAATTACGAAAGCACGCTCCCGCTGCTTCCACCTCGTAGCGGTTCTATCAAGCCGACTACGCTGCCTTGATGAACCGACGGGTTCCAAGCACTTTCTTTAATTTTTATTAACCGCAGATTTTGTTTATATTTTCGATTTTATATTGTTGGCGGTTTATTTTGCCAATATCTTGTTTGCCTGCCTTATTAATTTAAATAGTTGTTCAAAATCTTCCTCTGTCATATTTTCCTTTAACGTATATAGAGGGTTTAAATAGTAGTAATACATATCATCAATTTCTTTTTTCCCTTTTCCAGTTATTATCAATGTATAACTTCTTTTATCCTCATTTGTGCGGATTTTTTCTATGAGCTGCTTGTTTTCCAGTTGTTCTATTAATCTGCTTATAATTGTTTTGCTTATGCCCATTGCGTCTTTTAAGTAACCGGGTGTTACTTTTTCTTTGGACAAGGCGACTCTAAACAGCACGTCCAATTCCTGTGCAGATGTACCCTGACCTTTGTGGGCTTTCTTTATTGCCATACTACTGAAGAATCTAAGCTCTCCATGTTTTTCTATCATAACTTTCCAATTTTTATCTTTCATTTTCTGTTATTTCCTATTTCTTTCTATTTAAAGTAGTTCACTTTGTGAACTATTTATTTAAGTAATATATACTATTTTATATATTTAGTCAAGAAAAAAATTATTTAGATTCGTACTACCATCAATTGTTATGATGATTTTTACATCTATTTACAGTGTTGTTGATGGGCTTTTCGTATTTAACTTTGTTGGGAAAACAGCCTTTGCCTCTGTCAATCTTATTATGCCACTTTTAATGTGATGTTGTATCATAATAGTTGACACTTTATTCTCGCATATGATTATGTATAATATGAAATAAGATTTTTTTAATATCGTAAAACTAGTAACTGATGAAGCATCAAACCAATTCTTACCCTTATTTAGTGAAAATCCGTTAAAACATTCTCGTCTAAAATCTCACCTTTGTGCAAGCACAGGTGTATGTTCCTTGCTACTACTTATAACTCACCTCAGATTGCTACGCGCTTCGCGTTCCCGCAATCTGTCCTTATTATTCGCATATCGCGCGACTTCGTCGCCCTTTTATGCTCATAATAAGGCACCCCCGGAACTTCCAAGACACCTTTGTGCAAGCACAGGTGTCCTGGAAGTTCCGGGGGTTGGTGAGTTACATGAGTTTTGTTTCTTCTAGTTTTTCTATTACGAAGTTGTTTAGTTTTATTATCGGTTTTCTTAGTATTAATCCCAGTATCAGTGATGGTATGAGGAATAATAGTAGTTTGGATATTTCTGTCCAGTATGTGTTTCCATACATTCCGGCTATTGTTTCTCTCATTGCTCCCATGCTGTAGTTAAATGGAAGTAATGGGTATACTGTTCTGAAGAATTTTGGTGCTACTTCTATTGGGAATGTTCCACCTGAACCTGCTACCTGTACTACAAGAAGTATTACACAGATTGCTTTTCCTATATCACCAAAGGATACTGTTAATGTGTAGATTATATTTACATATACTATGCTTGATATCCAGCCTGCTAATAGGAACAGGAACGGATGCTCACATTGTATCTTTAAGAAATACAAATCTCCCAAACAGATTAATCCACTTTGGAACAATCCTATTATCATAAACAGAATATAACGTCCTAAATATATCTGATAGTTTTTCACATTGAATAGTTGTTTCTTTCGATCTTCCTCTAATGTTACTTTCATCATTGCTACTAATACAATACCACCTACCCATATTGCAAGTGTTGAGTAGAACGGTGCCATTGCAGAGCCATAATTATCTACTTTGTATATAACATTTGTGTTCATCTTTACAGGTGATGACAAGAATGAACTTAATGTGTCAGGGCTGTTGCTTAATATGTTTTTAAGCAATTCTGTTGCATCGCTGTTTTCACTATTGCCTAATTTAAATGAAATATTGCTTACATTTTTGGATGCCTTTCCAAGTGTTTTACCTGAATTTTTAAGAATCTTCTTTAACTGTCCAAGTTGTGCTCCTGAATCTCCTGCAAGCTTACTTACATCACTTGTTCCCTGATTTAAATTGTTTACAACTTTTGATACTGAGCCATTATTTACAGTAAGTGAATTAACCAACTTAGTTAAGTTAGTCTGAACCTTCTTTTCATAAGAATCCTGAATAGAAGATATATCCTTTGCACTTTGTTTTATCTGTTTCTTTAAGTCTTTTCTATATAAAGTTGTCGTTCCTGATGCCAATGTTATATCATCAGAAGCGTCTTTTAATTTTGTTCTAATTTCCTTCTGCTGAATAATTGACTGGTCTATTTTACCAATAATTTTGTCAATTTCAGTTCTTAACACTTTCTCATTTGCCGGCAATGCATTCTGCACTTTCTGAAGGCTTTCTTTAAATTCAGTGTACTTCTTTGTTATGTCATCTACCTGAGTTGCAAGACCACTTAAACCTTTTGATGCTGTGTCTGCACTTGTGGACACTGAGTCAAAAACATTATCCACTTCTTTTGATAATTGATTATATGCAGATACGCTTTGATTTAACGCCTTGTTTATTCCGTCAGTTGTTCCGCTTAAGGCATCTTTCAAATCTGTTACATCAGTACTTGAAGTTTTTAAAGTATTAACGCTATCCTTTGTGCTATCTCCTGACGTTTTTAATAATGTTGATGTACTGTCTAACATTTCTTCCAAAGAACCTGTAAGGTCAGCAAAAGCATAAACAGTATGTTTTGCATCATTTAAGTCATCTGCAATCTGCTGCACATTAGACTGAACCTTGTTCATTACAGTTTTTGTTGTATCATCATCCATGACATCTGACAACTGATCAAGCACACTTATTGAAATCTCTGAAACTGTCTTTGTAAAAACCTGATCAATCTGCTTTTGAACTGCGCTTGCTCCCTTGTCAGTTATCTTTGGAGCAATGGCATTTTCCTTTTCATTAAGATAATAAATAATATCCGAATGAGAAACATTATCAGAGAAAAGGCTCATCATATCAGTACTAAAATTCTTTGGAATTACAATTGAAGCATAATACTTTCCTGATTTTACACCGTCAATTGCATCTTCTTTATCAGTAAATACCCAATTAAGCTGAGTATTTTCACGAAGAGCTGATATAACCTGATTCCCAAGATTTAAGCTTATTGGAATAATGTCACCCTCATAGCCTTTATCAACGCTTGCCACTGCAACTTTTAACTGGTCGGTATTGCTGTACGGATCCCAGCTTGCAGCAATATTGAACCATGCGTAAAGAGATGGAACTACAGTAAGTCCTAACACTACAATCCACGCTATTGCATTTCTGCTGATTTTTTTCAAATCCCCAATAAATATTCTAAAAATATTCAGCATTAGTCCTCATCTCCTTCCTTACTGTTCTTTCTACCACGTTTCTTTAACTGCTCTATAAGCTCATCACCGGTCATTTCAGCCATTTTTTGCTTGTTAAGCAGGTTCTCATGGATAAACTCAACACAAATCAAATATAGGGCGATTAATATAATAGACACTATCCACAATACAAGAAATACCATTTTTGATGTGATACTAAACATTAAAATCAAAAATACAATCGGTATAATAACTATTGCAAAAAATCCACCCTTTATTAGTTTTGGATAACATATTTCAAACTGCTCGACTTTCTTATTTATCTCATCTCTAAACTGCTTTTCTCCTGCAAGTATTTTCACAGTAGTTAAAAGTCTTACTCTTTCCCTGGTTATTCCTTCCTCTTCACAAATCATAAGTCCTGTCTGTTCAAGTTTTTTGTCAAATAAACTATTTAAATTCAACAATAATCTACGAAGGACAAGTCCTATAAACAAGGCAATAGGAACATAGATTAAAAGAATAACTAAATTTTTTACATAATAATGTCCGTAGGTTCCCGCAATTGCTTCTCTCATGGCATTTATTCCATAAGTAAAAGGAAGTAACGGATGAATTGCCTGGAAGAATCCCGGCGTCATTTCAATAGGATAAGTTCCCGCTGAACCCGGAATCTGCAAAATTACAAGAATTACACTTACTGCTTTTCCTATATGCTTAAATGTTAATGACAGGGCATAAATAAGATTTACATATACAAATGCTGCTACTAATCCTGCCACAACAAACAGTACCGGATGCTGGCACTTTATTTTTAAGATAAAAATATCACCTAAACATATAATTAACGCCTGCACAAATCCTACTAAGATGAAAAGCATCCATCTTCCAAAATAAGCCTGTGTTGGAGTGAAATTTTTAATTTTTTTACTTTTATCAACTTCCATTTTGAAAATAGCAATAAGAACAATTCCACCTACCCATATTGCAAGGTTAGTATAGAATGGTGTCATTGCTGTTCCATAGTTTTCAACTGAATAGAAAGTTTCTGTTTTTAATTTAACAGGAGATGACATAAAAGATGCAACCTTATCTGAGTCTAAATTTGTCATATCCTTAAGTTTTATATATATCTTTGAAGTTTTAACAACGCTAATGTCCACATTAGCCTTGTCTAATCTTTCCTGAACTTTCTTAATGGAAGAACCTGTTGAACTAAGTGCTTTCTTTGCACTGTCAAGGCTGTTCTCTAACTGGTCCATTAAAGTTACAATATTATCTGTTGCAGGTCCAACACCTTTTAAAATTCCTGAAAGTGTACCCTGAATGTTTGAAAAAGTATCAAGGCTTGTATTTAGACCTGTCATTATTCCGTTTTCAACAGTTACCTTTGAGCTGTGAATGTCTTTTGTATTCTTTTCGATAATTTTAGAAATAGATTCTACTGCCTTAACAGATGTTGTTGTAGCATCATTTATAGAATCGCTTCCTGTTCTTAATTTTTGTAAAATAGTCTTGTACTTACTATTCTGACTGTCTAATTCATTAATAAGATTAGTTAATGAATCTGAAGGGTATTTCTTGTTAATTTCCTTTAAAGTTGTAAGCATTTCGCTATTTTTATCAATAATAGATTCTACGGAAGTTATCATTTCCTGAAACTGTCCGTGAATGCTTTCAGTTTTTGAACTTATTTTTCCAAGATTTATTCCTGATTTAGTATTTACCTTTGCCAAACTATTCTGTGCCTTAGATATTCCCGTACCTAAATCGTTTGCGAAATCTGCTATGTCATTTCGTACAAGTGTTAAACTGTCTGTTCCATTCTTTATGCTATTTACACTGGAATTAGCGTCGCTTTTCACTGTAGCCATTGATTTTTTTGATTTTTCAATTAGCTTGTTACTGCTATCCACTGTTTTGTTAAAAGAATCCAGTGCCTTTTCATATTCTTTAAGATTATCAGACACTGTGCTAATCTTTGTTAAAATGTCATTTTGAACGTCATCAAGCTTAGTTCCAATTCCTGAAACTGAACCGTTAAGTATGTCCGCAACTGTACCTGCCGCCGCTGACACAAACTCTGTATTAACCTGTTGCTGAATTGTATTTGCACCTGTGTCAGTTATCTTTGGTGCAATGGCATTCTTCTTTTCATTAAGATAATAATCAAACTCCGGCTGTTCTATTTTTCCTGACAAAAAACTTACCATTGATTCACTAAAATTATCAGGAATAACTATTGCTGCATAGTATTCTCCTGACTTAACCCCTGATATTGCCTTGTCTTCACTTACAAAAACCCAGCCTAAACTGTCATTCTCTTTTAATGTATCAACTATCTTACCGCCTACATCAAGGTTTCCAAGCATATCATTTTCTGTTCCGGCATCATTATTGGCCACGGCTATTTTTATGTTAGCTGTGTTGCCATATGGGTCCTTGTTGGCAGCTATGTTAAACCATGCATACAACGAAGGGATTATGCACACGCCGATTACAACTATTAGTGCAACTATGTTTTTGGATAATCTGCCTATGTCACGTTTAAAAATCTGGAAGGATTTTTTCATGTTAAAACTCTCCTTTTTCTTCATTCTTTAAATAAATAGCTTCGTAATAAGAGTATTTTTATTTTTTATTATATAATATCACCATCTCTTTTTCAGTTGATTCTTATACTTTTATTTTGTTTTGTATGTTTTTTTGTTCTTTATTTTTTACATTTTTGTGCTATAGTTCCACATTGTATCACAAGTATAATTTTACGTCTATTGACAATTACCATATATGTGACAAAAAACAGAGTTCTTTTTTAAGAACTCTGTTTTTTCTTATTGTGCTATTTTGTATAGATCCTGTACTCTGTTTTTTGTATCAAAAATGTTGTTGTACTGTAGGATGTCGTAATTATGTATCCATTCATAATATGGTGATGTTTTGTCTCCTGTTTTGTAGAAGTTTCCATCTTCACCAATATAGCCTTTTTTTGTTATGATTGGCACTTTTTTGCTAAACTCTGATACGAACTGCTGATATCCGTTTTGTGCTAGTCCTGCTGTTTCCAGTACAAGTGAACTCATTCTGTTTGCACTTATATACATATTGTTATCTGATTTCATGTCATAGTTTGCCCATATAACGAACTGAATATTTCTTTTCTTTAGGTTCTTATAAACATCATCAAGTTTATAGTCTTTTTCTATTTCCTCATAGAATGATTCTTCTATCTTTGGCTCATGGTCACCAAAGAAGATTATTAATGTTGGCTCTTTTACATTTTTAAAATATGTAACAAGTTCTTTTAATGCATCATCTGACTTTCTTAACATATTTAAGTACTGAACTGCCTGTGGTGCATTAATATTGTAGCCAAGTTTTATATCTTTAGATACTCCTGCTGCATCAAAAGGACTATGGTTCTGCATTGTTACATTAAACATAAAGAACGGTTTATCGTTGTTCTTCTTATAGTTTTCATATTCTGAAATAATTCGTTCCATATCTGCTTTGTCAGAAATATGAAGTCCATATGTTTCTGTGTCTTCTGCAAAATCATCCATTGTAAGGAATTTGTTGAATCCCAATAAAGGATAAACCTTGTTACGCTTGTATCCTGTTCCCTTGTAAGGGTGCATTGCTATTATTCCACCATATCCTTGTGCCTTTAAAGTTGACGCAAGAGAAGTCATAGGTGAGTTGATATATGTAGTATATGCTGTTATGCCATTAGGAATGTATGCCATTGAGTTAGAAGTTAAGGCTTCAAACTCAGTTGATGCTGTTCCTCCTGCAAAAACTGATACAAACATCTGACCGCTTAATGTATTCTTCTTTAAACTATGGAAGAAAGGCATATTGTCTTCGCTTAAAGGTACATCCGTAAAAGACATAAAATCAGTGTATGCCTCACTCATTATCATTATAATGTTAGGTTTCTTATCATTAGAAACTGTAGTTTTAGTACCCTTAAACTGCTCTGCCAGATTTTCAACTTTCTGAACAGAATACTCCTTAGGCTTCTTAACCTGAAGGTCGTTAATACTTCTTGCAAATGTTATGTAAAAACCGTTAGTATTAAATGTTTCCTGTGGCTTAAAATATTTAACTTTCAATATTTTAACATATTCCTTTGACTGAACTAAGTCATTAACATTAATCACCATTAAAAGCGCCAATGCCATAGGAATAAGTCTCCAGAACTTCTTAATTACCACGTTCTTGCCTAACTTAGTTGCAAAAAAGCATATTGCAATGGAACTCATAAGGAACAGATAAACTCTATAATTCATTCTATAAGAATATCCGCCTGCCACATTTGCCGCAGTCTTTATGTTTACAATATCTGCTGCCAAAAATCCTGAGTTTCTAAACTGTACAAGATAGAAATTTGCAAGTCCCATAACAATATTTATAATGTTCATTGTTATAATTGCAACTTTAAAACTGTTAGTAACTGCAAATATAACCATAAAAATCATAAATAAAACCATAATATTGTATTTAACATAATCCCCTTCAAGCTTATATTCGTATCCCTGAGACTTCTGTAACATTACAAAGTTTCCATATACTAAAATTAAGCTTACCAAAATAGATATGACAAAATTAATCCATCTGTTAACTTTTATTTTTACAAACATTAATGCTGAAGAACTTACAAACAACAATGTTGGAACTACAATTCTCATAGGATAAACTTTTCCCTTAAAAGTATACAAATCCCAAATATACAGCATTGAATATGCACCTGCAAACATACAAACTAAGATAATCTTAATTACAAGAAAAGTTGTGTCTTTCTGTTTCTGACTAAGGAATTCTTTTCTAAATTTCTTACTTTTCCCTGCATCTGATTCTTTATTTATTTTTGTTCCTACTTTTTCATCTGATTCTGTATTTATTTTTGTTCCTGCTTTTTCATCTGATTCTGCATTTGTTCCTGCTTCCATGTTTTCCCCAATCACATTCTTTTTCTTCATCTGTTTTCCTCACTCTCCTGATTTCCGTATTCTAATATTGAAAACAATTAAACTAAATTATTAATTAAAACAAATCCTTTAATTTTTTTCATTTTTCCATATAATTGGAATACATTTTATAAAACGTTTAAATCTAAATATTTATTGCAATAAAATTTATATTCTTTATTTAAATTTAACCTTTTCTTTACAATTCTTCATCATTATATCACAAAGACTTAATTGTTCAACTAATAAAATACTATCAGTATTATTTTTCATTTTTCTTTAGTTTTTTTATGACACAAAACTTTAATTGACTATTTTTTGTTTTAATTTTTTAACATCCGGTCAGACTATCCCTATCCCCTTCAAAATCAAATAAATAATTCCAACTATCCAACTTGAAAAAATACCATAAAGAATAACCGGTCCGGCTATGGTAAAAATCTTCGCTCCAATTCCGAATATGTGACCTTCCGCCTTAAATTCAATTGCCGGAGACACAACCCCGTTGGCAAATCCTGTTATTGGAACAAGACAGCCTGCGCCACCTTTTTTTGCAATCTTCGGATAAACATTAAGCCCCGTTAGAATTGCACTTTCCAAAATCAAAATCAAAGTAGTGTAACTTGCGCTGTCCTCCTTATCCATTCCAAAATACATAAACAGCTCAAGCCAAATCTGTCCCATAACACAAATCAGACCGCCTATCCAAAAAGCATTCCACATATCCTTTGTCAAACTGTTATTTGGCGTAATTCTTTCAACGTATTCGTTGTACGCTTTCTTCTTTTCTTCACTTTCCATATCAATTCTCCATTAAATTATATATTTACGCGTTCTTACAAGTGATGCATATTCAGGACGAAATACAGACGTGGAGAGCTTGCTCACCAACGGTTGTATTTTGCAAGAAATAATTTTCCGGCACAACAGCATATTCAAAAGCATTAGTTCACCCAGTCGTTGTAGAATTGGAGCAACGATGCAAGGACTTTGCCTACCGCTACTGATAACACTATGAAACTTAGCCCCATTTGCAGTTTTGCCCTTCGTGCAAAGATTGCTGTTCCGTTTAGGGCCTCCGCCAGTGCCACTGCAAGGCAACCTACGAATATCCCCTGGCATAGTCCCATGATTCCCTGAAATATTTTTGCCGGCTGTCCCGTGAATTTGAAATGGGATTCCATTACCCAGAATATATTCCAAAGTATTCCCCCTGCAATTACTATTGTTTCATATAATTGTATACTTTTTGCAGTATGGGTTTTGTCTGCAAATCTTGTTATTATTCCTGTTGATGTTATTAATGCAAAAACTCCTGCAGAGATTATGAAACCTGCCCCGATTCCTGTAATTGCAAGAATTATTTTTCCTATCATTTTGTTCCAATTCTACCTTTCATATTTTGCCACTGCTTCTATTTTACATCCACCTTTCCGTCATCTCTGTTATGCCCATCTATTAAAGTCTGGTTTATGTCTCTTTCGTATTTTCTCATTTCAACCTCAATGGGCGTTGGATCCTTGGTTAATTTTTTCGGTCCAAAATGGTTATAAAAGATGATGATTCCCACACCCAATCCTATTGAATAACAATACTCAAGTATTTTTCTACCCTGCTCTTTGTCCCCTGTAAATTGCTTGCTTATTTTTGAAAACATATCATCTATTGACACATCGTTGTTAAATGACATTATGGAAAATCCCACTCCGAAAAACAAAATCAAACATATTATTGCTGTTTTAATTATTGCCATTGGTCCGTCATCTTTTTTGGGTGTCTTAAATTCAACAACACATTCTGTTTCCCCTATATTTTGTATATCTACGTTCTGAAATGTTTGATCTGCCATTTCGATAATTTTCATTATTGAAACTATATATCGCTTTTTTCCTTTTGTTGTATCCTCCAACAATTTCATTGATTTTAGCCTGTTTGTTATATTTTTGTTTTTGCATTGAAGTTTTGCAACATCTCCAACTGTTACCTGCTTTTTCGTAATCTCCACTGCCTGATCCATTTTTATATATAATGTGTCACTCATTTATGTCCTTTCTATCCCATATTGTTTAATATGGATTATTACTTTTTTAAAAATATAATCTTATCGACCTTTTATATCATCACTGCTTCCTGTATTTCTTCCACTTGATATGTGTCGTTGCACATGTAGAAGCCAATGCCTATTGCCACTATTATCACTGCTATTATTGCCACCATTTTTAATACTTTCATTTAGACCTCCAAAAATTTTTATTTTTTAGAAAATTTAAACTTCTATGCTTTTATTATGCAATTTTTTATTTTAATTATTCTAAAATAAATAAAAAGTGCAATGAACATTTGATTTCTAAACTTTCACTGCACTTTTTCGTTTTACAATAACAACTATTTTTTGTCTATGTACTTTTTTCATTTCTCATTGAGTTTAAAATTTTCTTTTCCAGTCTTGACACCTGAACCTGCGTCATTCCCATTTCTTTTGCTACCTGACTTTGAGTTTTATTTTTAAAATACCTTAAATTTATGATTTTTCGCTCCTTACTTTCCAGCATGTCCATTAATTGTTGAACCATAATTTTATTCAAAACCGTTTCTTCTATATTAATGTCATCCTCCGCCAAATCCATTAGGGTGTATGCTGAGTCTTTTGAATACATTTCTTTGTCAATTGACTCAACATTTCTTGAGGCATCCATCGCCATTACTATTTCTTCTTTTGTCAAATCACAGACCTTTTCAAGCTCTTCTATGGTTGGCTCCTGCTTTTTTTCATTTATATAAATTTCTCTTTGGTGCATTATTTTCATTTGATTTTCTTTTATTTTTCTGCTGATTTTTACAATGCCATCATCTCTTATAAACCTTCGGATTTCTCCTGCTATCATTGGAACTGCATAGGTTGAAAAAGCCACGTCAAATTCTGTGTCAAATCTGTCTATTGCTTTTAGCATTCCAATGCATCCGATTTGAAACAAATCTTCGCCTTCGTGTCCTCTGTTTAAAAATCTTCTGACAATGCTCCATATCAAACCTGTATTTTCAATTAATATTTTATCTCTTGCTAACTTATCTCCCTGATGAGCCCTGTTTATCAAAGTTAGCGTATCCATTATGCCCTCTGGCCGGACTTTTCTTTCAAATTAACTAGCCCAATGGATTTAGAATTAGTGTGGCTCATCAACTTACTATTATATTGACTACTTTTTATGCTGTTTTTTTCTATAACTTTTTTAAGTTTTTTCTCCATTATAACTGTTGTGCCTTTCCCCGGCTCTGAAATCACATCTACTTTATTCATAAACATTTCCATAAACATAAATCCCATTCCGGATCTTTCAAATTCCGGTTTTGTGGTAAACAAGGGCTCTCTTGCTTTTTCAATATTTGTTATACCAACTCCCAAATCTTTTATCTCAATGGTAATAAAACTACTAACCGTATATGTATCCTGCTTTTCGTACTGATTGCATACAAGCTTACACTTTAAAGTTATTTTCCCCGGTCCCTCATTGTAGCCATGAACAATTGAATTAGTTACTGCTTCTGATACTGCCGTTTTAATATCATTAATTTCTTCAACGGTTGGATCAATCTCCGTTAAAAAAGAAGCAACTGCAATTCTTGCCAGACTTTCGTTTTCCGACTTTGCATCAAACTCCAAAGTCATATTGTTTTCCTTACTTTTATTTTCCATGCGTCCCTCCAATTACCATTTCACCAAGCTGGGTGTTTCCGTTTTGCTCACTATTTTGTAAAGCCCCGAAATAGTAAAAATTCTGTCAATTGAATTGTTAATATTTGTAACTGTAATGCTTCCACCTCTCTTTTTTACAAGCTTATACCTGCCCATTATCACTCCAATGCCTGAGCTATCCATAAACATTGTTCGCTTAAAATTAAAAATTATGTTTTTAATCTGGTTTGAAACAATATACCAATCTGACTGCTCTGTAATTGTTTTCGCATTGTGATGATCAAGTTCCTCCGGCAGATAAATCAAAAGATTCTCGCCTCTTACTTCATATAAAACTTCCATAAATCCCCCTTTATTCTTAAACGCAGAAAGAGAAGAGCTTTCGCTCTTCTCTTTCGTAAATCTTTTCTAAAATCTAACTAGATTCTAGTATTATCAATTGTAATCTTTATCCCTTATTCTGAAGTGCCACCGTCGCCATTATCTCCATTATCGCCGTTGTCTCCGTTATCTCCGTTGTCTCCGTTATCTCCACTACTGCTACTGTCATCTATGTTAAGCTGGCTCTTTGCTGTGTCATAGTGTGATGAATTAGGGAAGTTATCGTATATCTCTTTGAAGTACTTATTGGCATTCTTTGAATCGCCTTTGTTTTTGTAACTCCATGCAAGATAGTATATTGCATCTGCATTACCTGAATCAGCTTCAATACATTTCTTAAACTGCTTAATTGCCGTGTCATAATCTGCCTTATCTCTTGCTGTCATTCCTGCATTGTAAGCTTCTTCTGAAATACGTTTTGATAATTTACTGCTTAACCATTTATAAACAGTTGTAAAGTCTTCAGAGTCCATCTTAAGCTTACTATCAACATCACTTAAAGCTGTTGCCGCATTCTTATAGTCATCATTTAAATAATAATTTACTGATTTTAACAGGTTACTGTAGTTTGATGCAACCGTATTTCCTGTGTCTGTATACTGTGCCAAGTCTGACTTAAGTTTCTTCTGTTCTGTTTTTAATGTATCAACCTGATTCTCTAATTCAGATATTGTTGAATTTTTTATTGCAATCTTCTGATTGTATTCAACGCCTACATTGTTAGCCTGATCTGTCAGATGTGACATTCTTGCCGGTGTTACAATAAAGTAAACCAATGCTGCACCTAAAAGCAAACCAATAACAATATGAAGAATACTCTGTGCTCCTGTTATGGCTTCCTTAAAGTTATTCTTAGGAATGATAACATCATTTCCGCTAAGATATTCTCTGTCTACCATAACTCCACGAAGGTTTCTTCTCCTTTCCATTCGCTTGTCCGGATCAGTTTTCTTCTCTTCATCCATATATTCGTTAATCTCTCTTAAATATCTTATGCTAAGAGGATTACATTTATCTATTTTCATAGATTTTTTTATGGATTTTTTTGCACGCTCATATTGTCCGCCTTTTAAATACAACAGTGCCAACAACTGGTATGCTTTTATAAAGTTAGGATTCTGATTCAATACTTTCTTAAGCTGAATAATTGCCATGTCATCTGTACCGCTTTTGGCATAATCAAGAGCACTATTAAACTTCTTAATTGTATGATTTAATTCGCTAACCTTACCTTTATCCTGCTGTATTGCAACAAGATATTTCTCAGCCGGGTTATTATCCGGCTGAATATTTGTACTCATTACCCATTCTGAAAATGCCTGAACAGTCTCACCCATTTCAAAATAAACAAGTCCTAACAGATTTCTTGCATCAATGTTTCTCTTGTTAAGTTTTACACTTCTTCTAAGAGTATCTGCTGCACCTGACAAATCCCTGTTTTTTGCTTTTGTAAGACCGGCATTGTAATAGGTATTTGATAATTTTACTATTCTTTTGTATACGCTTACGTCCATACCACAATGACTGCAATAATCACTGTTAGTTAAGACATTTCCACAATTGTAGCATATCATTTATACACCCATCCTTTGCCTTTTATTTGTCGCCTTTAAGTTCCTCAACCATCTGAATCATAACATCTGTAATATCAGAAATGTTATTATTGTAAATGGCATCCTCTGCTTCTTCTATTTCTAGACTTGGGTGAAACTTCTTGATTTCCTCTTCAAAATTTATCATGGTCGTTTCCTCCTACTTCTGTAATCTTGCCAACTGTTCCTTTACCTGATCCATCATCTGCTGATATTTAGCCTGTTTAGCTTTTTCTTCGTTAATCTTCTTTTCAGGAGCCTTGCTTACAAAATTAGGGTTGCTTAACATACCGTTAACTCTTGCTAATTCTTTATTAAGCTTTTCAACTTCCTTATTAAGACGTTCGATTTCCTTTGAAATATCAACTAATTCAGCAAAAGGCATATAAATAGTAGCCTTTGGAATAACTACTGATACGGCATCATCACCAATACCTGACTTGTCATCCTGAATAATAACTTCGCTTGCATAACCTAATGTTGCAAAGAATACTTTACCATTTTCGAAAATGTTCTTAATTTCTTCTTCACTTGAAACTACGAAAACTTTAGCTTTCTTACTTGGGGCAACGTTCATTTCTGAACGGATGTTTCTAATATTTCTAACTGCCTCTTTAATAGTTTCAACTGCTTTTTCTTCTTTGGCGAAATCATATTCTTCTGTAAATTCAGGCCATTTTGAAAGCATAATTGTTTCTTCTTCATCCTGTAAATTGCAGAAAATTTCTTCTGTAATAAATGGCATATATGGATGTAAAAGTTTTAATGCATCGATTAATACCTTCTTAAGTGTCCAAAGTGCTGCCTTTTTAGTATCGTCATCATCATTGTACAATCTTGGCTTAACCATTTCAATATACCAGTCACAAAATTCTTCCCAAATAAATTCGTAAATTTTGTCTGCTGCGATACCCAACTCAAATTTATCAAGATTTTCTGTCACATCTTTGGCTAAAGTGTTAACTTTTGATAAAATCCACTTATCTGCATCTGTAAGATTTTCAGGTTTGTTTTTCACATCAATACCTTCTTCAGGCATATTCATCTGAATAAATCTTGATGCGTTCCAAACTTTGTTAGCAAAGTTTCTTGAAGCTTCTACTCTTTCCCAGTAGAATCTCATATCATTACCTGGTGCATTACCTGTAATAAGTGTAAATCTTAATGCGTCAGCACCGTATTTGTCAATAACTTCCAATGGATCAATACCATTTCCAAGAGACTTACTCATTTTACGTCCCTGTGAATCTCTAACAAGTCCATGTATCAAAACTGTATCAAAAGGAACTTTTCCTGTATGTTCAAGTCCTGAGAACATCATTCTGATTACCCAGAAGAAAATAATGTCATATCCTGTAACAAGTACATTTGTAGGATAGAAATAATCTAATTCTTCTGTGTTGTCAGGCCATCCAAGTGTTGAGAAAGGCCATAATGCTGATGAGAACCATGTATCAAGTGTATCAGGATCCTGTCTCATTTCCTTACCACACTTAGGACATACTGCATGATTTTCTTTTGTAACAACCATTTCCCCACAATCATCACAATAGAATGCAGGAATCCTGTGTCCCCACCATAACTGACGTGAAATACACCAGTCACGGATGTTTTCTAACCAATGGAAATATGTTTTGTCAAAATGAGGTGGTACAAACTTAGTGTCACCATTTTTAACAGCTTCAATTGCAGGTTTTGCAATTTCTTCCATCTTTACAAACCACTGTTTTGATACTCTAGGTTCGATTGTAGTATGACATCTGTAACATGTACCTACATTATGTTCATGGTCTTCAATCTTTACAAGGTATCCTTCTTTATCTAAATCTTCAACGATTGCTTTTCTTGCTTCATATCTGTCCATACCTGCATACTTAGGATAATCATCAACAATCTTAGCATCATCTGTTAGTACATTAATAACAGGTAAATTATGACGAAGTCCAACTTCAAAATCGTTAGGATCATGTGCAGGTGTAATCTTAACAACACCTGTACCAAAGTCAATACCTACATAATCATCTGCCACAATAGGAATCTCTCTTCCAACTAAAGGAAGTGTAAGAGTCTTTCCCACTAAGTCTTTATATCTGTCATCATTTGGGTTAACTGCTACTGCTGTATCGCCAAGTAATGTTTCAGGTCTTGTTGTTGCAAGCTGAATATATCCTGAACCATCTGTTAAAGGATATCTTAAATGCCAGAACTTGCCTGCCTGATCTTCATATTCAACTTCTGCATCTGAAATAGATGTAAGACAATGAGGACACCAGTTAATGATTCTTTCACCACGGTAAATCTGTCCCTTGTTGTATAAGTTTACAAATACTTCCTTAACTGCCTTTGAACAGCCTTCATCCATTGTAAATCTTTCTCTATCCCAGTCACATGAAGAACCTATCTTCTTAAGCTGTGAAACAATACGACCGCCGTACTGTGCTTTCCACTGCCAAGCTCTGTCTAAGAATTTCTCTCTTCCTAAATCTTCTTTTGTAATGCCTTCTTCACGCATTTTTTCTACAATCTTGGCTTCTGTAGCAATTGATGCATGATCAGTTCCAGGAAGCCATAAAGCTTCGTAACCCTGCATTCTCTTAAAACGTGTAAGAATGTCCTGCATTGTATTATCAAGGGCATGTCCCATATGAAGCTGTCCTGTAATATTTGGAGGTGGCATAACAATTGTAAAAGGTTTCTTACTTCTATCTACTTCTGCGTGGAAGTATTTCTTTTCCTGCCACTTACTGTACAATCTGTCTTCAATCTCTGCCGGATTGTAATTCTTTTCAATCTCTTTCATCTTTCTTCTCCAATCGTAACCGTTTTCATAGGATATGTTATTAACATATTAAGTCCTATTTTTTAATTTATTAACATTTCTTAATACGCACCGGATTTTCGTTAACAAATACGAAAGTCGTGCTCTCCTTTGCAGTATCAGCACGACTTTCTTATGTATAATGCCGGTACCGCATAAAGGGCGATTGCTCGCGGTACCACCTTTATCTTTCACTTATCATATCCTGTAACGGGGACGAACCGTAGACAACTACTCAATTCATCATCTCTGCTCCAAAACTACCTTCACAGACACTGCTTTAAGAGGCTTCCACCGTCCCTCTCTCTCTTTAAAAGGTTATCTGCTACTCCTTTTCTTCTACGCATTTCCATATATGAACTAATAATAATGATTTTAAATTGGTTTGTCAACTATGTTCACAAAACATTTAACTGTTTATTTCTACAATATATTCTTTTTTGCACTGCTGCATATATTGATCTTCCTGTTTTTTGTTCCAACCTGTTTTAATTTCAGCATTAAGCTTAATTATTTCTGTCTTAATTCTGTTGATAACAGTGTCGGAAACACCATATTTGTCCTTATCCATTTTTAGTCGCTTCTCATTATCAGTAATAAGATCGCACATTATTATTGATTCCAAAGACTCTGCCGAAGCATTAAGCCTGTAAGCACATCTAAAAGCTGTTGCAGCCTGGTCATATTCAAACAATCTTGCGTAAGCCACACCAAGATTGTTATACACATCACCATAAAATCTTTCAGGCAAATCAGTATTAATGGACTTACTTAAAATACTATTATAGTAATTAATTGCCATATTATACTTGTCTGTTTCCATCAAAATATCTGCCTTAGCCTTAATTCTTTCTGCTGCTGTTTTTGAACTAAGCATAACAAGATGGTTTTCTAATTTTTCTGCTTCACGCTCAGTATAGTAACCGGCGTTTTTTATAAGAAAAGAAATCTTTTCTCCCAAAGCTCCTTTGTTGGCATTAATCTGTCTTATACCTGATGCAATGTGAGGTTGCTTAAGTTCGTTTTCAATATAATCAATTAAGCCTTCACTGAAAAACTGGTCATCAATTAAATAAAGGTAATTAAATAAGTAATAACTTAATTCTTCTATAGAATATATATTCTTGTTAATTTCTTTAATATAATAAGGCTTTTCCGTATGCATTGTACATAATGTTATGTCATTCATATTCATTTACTCCTTTAGCCAATCTCTATTTCCTTTGTAACTGACATTCCCGATGATTTAAAGAACTCTCCAAAACCTAAATCCGTAATTGTAATCTGGAATTTGTTTTCTGTTAAATATTTAAAATCAACACTGATTCTTGTTGTTTTCGGTGGTCTTTTTGGAAATTCCATCAAATCAATTCTAAACTCTTCTGTTGTATGTTTCATAATATTATGAATTTCAAAAACAGCTTCTGTAGGTTCTTCCATTATACATTCTGTTTTTGATTTTGCCTGATACCAATAATCACCAATATCTGACAATGTTACCATACTGTCTCTTTCTTTGTGTTTAACAGACATTGTAACTCTTACTCTTGTTCTGCCCTTACATGAAATAATGTAATCCTTAAGGGTTTTCATATAAAAGAACTCTTTTGCCGCATAAACTGCACCTTTTACAATTAAGTTATTTCCCTTAAAAACTCTTCTGTTTCTGCATATAGTCTGTAAAGTTTTCGCCCAGCCTTCTGCATAAAAACCTTCACCTGACAAAAACACACCTGATACAACATTTTTCTTAAGCTGGTCTTCCATATAATCTGCCACAATTTCATCTGCCATATCCATGTTATTCTTTACCGAATCATATGTCATCCTGTCATTTAAGTCTTCAACTGTAACATCTGCCACATGAACCTGCTTGCCTTTTATAACATTAAGCTTTCTGCAGGAAAAATCATTTCTGTCAAAATTAAGGAAGTAAACCTGATTAATCCAAATATCTTTTCCCTGATTTAAAACATAATATACAAAACTTTCTGAATGACTTATTATCTTAATATCATTTGCATTGTAACCTAAATTAGTAAAAGAGGTTGTAATTAATTCAATCATTTCCGGTGTAACTTCATTTAAAGTTACAAGAACATTTTTGATTAATTTGCCATTGCTGTAATTTACTGCAACCTTTAGCAGATATGACATATACGTTGTAATAATCTGTTTTGTTAAATCTTCCCCATAGTTCTGCTTTAAAATCTCCGGCAATTTTCTATATTCAGTGCTATTATTTAATCTGCTTTTGTTAACAGCCTCATCACCTGCTGACCATTCATTTAATTCGCTGTTATAACATACAACAGACGGTATCAAAAAATTATCTTCTGTTCCTATACTAATGGATCTTGGATTAATTTCATCATCCAACACAGCCATTTGCGTAAAGTCTATGGAAAAATCGATTCCCAATATTATTCCTTTTCCCAAAGTTTCATCCTCCTATATTGTCTGCCCTGATTACAATAATCTGAATAATTTTCTTCCTGCTTCCTTGCAAAGTTCGTAAGTCTGCATCATATCTCTTGCTGCATCATCCTCGCCTAAAGCCTTGCAAATCATCATACTGTTAATTATTCCAAAACGGCTTTCGTCGTTGTAAGCATTCTTCTCTGATATTCTCACTGAATAGTTATCAACAACCTTACCTTCCGGATATTCATTAGAATACTCCTTTATACTGTAATCTATTTCCTCACCGTAGAACATTATTACTTCTTTTGAGAAAATTCCCGGATAAATGCTTCCCATTTCTTCTGTAACTTTTCCGGTTTTTCCTTCCTGATTTTTAATCTCATAAGTAATATCAACTCTATGTTTCGGATTAGTTCTAAAATCTATAATTGTCTTATCTAAAAGATTAAACGGAATCTTGTACCATTTATTAAACTTCTTATAAAATTCAAAATTAACATTGCTCTTAACTAAAGTATCAATTAAGTCCTTTGTTATTTTAATTTGATTTTCAGTAAGCTTATCTTTCTGTGACATTACTTCCACAAAAGCGATTTTTGTAATTAATGTTACATCAAATCCGTTTTCCAATTCCTGTTCGACTATTTCCCATACTCTTTCAGGACATTGAACTTTTTTAATAAAATAATTATAAGAAACATATGTGTAAAATGCCCTTCTTATAACTGAAGATGTTGGTCCCTTAATGTATTCTTCATATATTTCATAAATAGACTTATCAACACTGCCTTCAAAAATAAGCTGTACCAACAACTTTTCAGCCAATGTATTATCATTAATATTTCTTGACTGAACCGCCAAAAACATCTGATATAATTCAAGGGAACCTGAATCATAATACTTGCCTAAGAACTTAAGAACATTCTCATCCCTGCAACCATTTCTGAAAGATTCGGCACACATCTCTATAAGAATTTCGTTTTTGTCAAACTCAGGCTCTTTAACCAATTCCACACAAAGTTTTTCAAGCAAGCTTACCTTTATACTTTCATAACCATACTTGGCAATATGTGGATAAACCATTTCCATAAGATTTCTTTCTATTAAAATCTCCATTATCTTCTTTCGGGAAACTTTGGATAACTCTGCCAGATTAAACTGCATAATATAAATATCCATTTCCCCCAAATCGTAGCCTTTGTAATAATAATCCACAATAAATTCCTTTAGTGAATCACGATATTGCTTTGATAATTCAGGAATTTCCACTGTTTCCTTTAATTCCTGAACCTTACCTTTGTACATATTAGGATGTTCAAGAATCTTTTCCGTTTCCACAAGCTTAGTAAGATTACTGCTTCCTTTTTTTGTAATTGGAGCTTCGATTTTTAAATGTTTTATCTGATAGTCAGACTCCCAAATAAATCTGCCCTTGTTATCCATAAATAAAATAACAGGATTCTTTGTATATAATCTTACGTAAGCCACTCCGTTATTCACAGTTGATGTAATAATATTTTCTGTTTCTTTATGACGTACAACAACTGTTTTTATTTTTTCATTTTTTACTGTTATCTTGTAAGTATTAAGAACCTGTGGCATTGCCTGCTGCATATTACCTACAAGGAAATCATCTGTTATTAACTTAGAGTAAATTAGTCTTAAATGGTCATTGTTGTTGCCTTTAAGTAATTGTTCTGTTGCATATTTTTCCACGCCGTCACGGAATTTTAAATATTCATCCTCTAACATACTAATGTTAGTTAACAGATTTGCGTAGAAATAATCTTTGTTATACATTAAAGTATCTGTTCCGTAAGAAAAATACTTATATGCTGACTTCTCCAATGGCTTATAATTAGAAGTATTAATTGTATAAATATAATATTCATACAAATTAGTAATTCTAAGTTCTTCCCTGACACCTTCTGTAAGCCACTTGGAATAGCTGTGGTCCAACTTATTGCCATTAATAATCATTGTACATATACATGTAAGAACCTCTTCTTCCTTAGTCTGCTCATAAAATCTTGCAAGTATGTTAAAGTATCCTTCATTATATGCCTTTTCCTTAATCATGAGCTCTGCTGTCTGCTTGGCAAGGTCTTTTGTCACGATTTTGTATTTTGCCGCAAAGTTTAATACCTGAATTTCAAAACTGTTAAGGATTCTTAAAAGTTCAGGCTGATTAATTAAAATATTTGCCGCCTCAAAATACATAACCGGACTGAAACATCCTTCTCCAAACATTCGCTTAATCATTGTATATTTTAAGCTCGGATTTTCGTCATATCTTTCATCCATGTAAAATAAAAGCCACAATAACTGCCATGTGTCATGACCACTTTCAAAGTATTTCTTGATTTCTGCCTTTATTTCGTTAGTATAATTAGGATTGTTTTTATGTAATGTTTTTAAGTACAGATAGTAACAGTATTCTTCTACATTATTTTTGTCCTTTATTGCCATCTGCTTAGATGCCCTGTCAAGATATGATGTAGCTTCCTCTGTATTATTTTCGGCAATTGCCACCTGAGCCTTAACCAAAATACCAACAAGGTCGTCTTCGTTCTTTTCCAGTCGTTCCTGTGCCATTTTCGACATTTCATTAATCCATTTTTTACCATCAATAACACCGGTTCTAAAATCAAGATAGTTCTTTATAAGACCTATGTTGTTCTTCTTTTCTTCTATGTAATCGTTAATTTCGTCTTTTTCATTTACTATTACAATGTCGTAAACAATTGTTTCGTTAGTTGTCTCAAAAATTAATCTGCCGTGGTTGCTTCCTCCGTGAAGTCTGGCTGCATTAATATAAAACTCATATTCTGCAACTTTGCCATTAAAATCATCGCCCTTAACCTGTGACTTGCAGTTATAAAGGAAATCACCTTCAACTGTAACATTTATTTCCGCATATCCAAGACAACTTCTTTCAAGATTAATCGTGTCTGCATAATTCTCTTTAATGTTGGAATATTCTCTATAATTCTCCTTTGTACTAATGGCAACTCTCTTTTTTAGTCCCATTCCCACAAGAAACTCTTCCATTGCAATTCCACGGTTACTGTTATGAAGCACCATGTCATACAATGTAGAGCCGAAACTATCGTTTTTTAGGAAAAACTCCTTAAATTCTTTTGAAAGGAATAATATTAATGCCTCGTCATAACTTTCATTAATAAGTCTTAAGAAGTCATTAAAACCTCCAATCATTCCTATTGTTGATTCCAGCTCTCTTTTCTTTATTGTTATTGCAAAAGGAATGTCAAAACCCCCTGCAGTTGTAACCATGCTTATTGTTCCGTTGCAGATCTGTCCCTGCTCCAGATTCTTACTGCTTACGCTATATCTAATCACATTGTTAATGCCGTTAAACTGATTGTTCTCGAAAGTTATATGATTATCAGTAGAAAATACAACTCCTTTTATAGGAAGATTGTTTTTGCTTTTTATGTTTAATTCTCCCCGTTTGTAATCCCCTGTTTCCAGCTCTACGGCTATTCTGTTTTCTAAAACTTCCGCATCAGGCATTTCATATGTTGAAACTCCTGCTGCTAACTTGTCAATTAAAGTCTTCAATTATTTCACCTCTGATTTTAACTCTCTTAGGATTATGGAAATGCAAAGCAGTTCACAATCCTTTTAATCCGGATTTGGATATTTTATACTAATCTTCCTTTATCTTTTTAAAGTAATTCTTAACTTCTACTTCGTATCCTAAATCTCCCGGTTCATAGAACCTGTTATCTTCCAAACCGTCAGGAAGATATTGTTGTTTCACATAATGATTTGGATAATCGTGTGCATACTTGTATCCGATTCCGTGACCAAGCTTAGCTGAGCCTTTATAATGTGCATCCTGTAAATGTGCCGGAACCTTTGCTGTAACAGTACTTCTTACCACTTCATTTGCTGCAAAAATTGCATTGCAGGCTGAGTTGCTCTTTGGCGATGAAGCCACATAAATAACTGCCTCCGACAATATTATCTGGGCTTCAGGCATACCAACCTGATGAACTGCCTGGGCTGCTGCATTGGCAACAACTAACGCCTGTGGATTTGCCATGCCAACATCTTCTGCCGCGCAAATCAAAATTCTTCTTGATATAAAGTCAACGCTTTCCCCTGCATAAAGCATTCTTGATAAATAATACACTGCCGCATCAGGATCAGAACCTCTCATACTTTTTATAAATGCAGAAATTGTATCGTAATGATTATCTCCTGACTTGTCATATTTTAATGCTCTCTTCTGAACACATTGCTGTGCTACTTCCAATGTAATATGTATCTTGCCATCCTGTGCCGGATCTGTAGTCAAAATACCAAGCTCTACTGCATTTAACGCTGTTCTTGCATCCCCATTTGAAATCTCTGCCAAAAACATAATCGCATCATCATCGATTACTCCGTTATAAATTCCCATTCCGTCAGTTTTGTCATTTACTGCCCTTATTATAAGTGTCTTAATGTTTTCCACACTTAAAGGATGTAATTCAAAAACAATTGACCTTGATATTAAAGCTGAGTTAACTTCAAAATATGGATTCTCTGTTGTTGCCCCAATAAGTACAACCGTTCCGTCTTCAACAAAAGGAAGAAGATAGTCCTGTTGTCCCTTATTAAAGCGATGAATTTCATCTACAAAAAGAATAGTCTTCCTACCACTCATTGCCATATTCTGTTTAGCTTTTGCAACCACGTCTTCCATGTCTTTCTTTCCTGCCACAGTTGCATTTAACTGCATAAAATCTGCGCTTGTAGTATTGGCAATAACCTTAGCCAATGTAGTCTTTCCCGTTCCCGGAGGGCCGTAAAAAATAATTGAACTAATTTTGTCTGCTTTTATTGCTCTATATAGTAATTTGTCTTTTCCTATTATATGTTCCTGTCCTACAACCTGGTCTAAAGTTTTAGGTCTTAATCTGCTTGCTAACGGTGATTCCTTCTCACTGTTAACACTTCTTGCGTAATCAAAAATATCCATTATATCTATTAAACCTCTATTAACTGTCTTATAACAACATATTTGGCTTTTATTCTACCACATTTCACATTTATTTTGTATAATAGTTAAAATTAAATTCTAAATAATTAGCACTAAGTAGCTTTACTGCTATAGATATATAGTACAGATTATTGTTAATATCATCCTATCAAATATGCTCATTGCAAATATTTATGCATTAATTTTTAAAAAACATTCACATTATTATTTGCCTAATATTTTAATGTTTTGTCTTAACAAAATATACTATTTACTTTATTTTATTATGTTTAAATATGGTTTTATTGTAGAAAATTAAGTTATGTGGTAGACTTTACACTCATAAAAGGGAGGTTTTCTTATGTTATTAAATGAAAAAGAAGAACGGTTCGACGATCCACTTACTGTTCAGATTAATAAATATGCAGACAGATGTATTAATAATTCATGTATTGATCCGAATCTCTACGATAAATTTGATGTTAAGCGTGGTCTTCGTGATAGAAATACAGGTAAGGGTGTTCTTACCGGTTTAACTGAAATCGGTGATGTTCATTCATATGAAACTATTGACGGTAAAGTTGTTCCCGTTGAAGGAAAGCTTTTTTATAGAGGTATTGATGTAGAAGATATTGTTCATGGTTTCTTAAAAGAGAATCGTTTTGGTTTTGAAGAGGTTACTTATCTTCTTCTCTTCGGCGAACTTCCATCTGAAAAGAGACTTGCTAATTTCAATAAAGTTCTTGCCGAATATAGAACTCTTCCACCAAGTTTTGTCCGTGATATTATTATGAAAGCTACAAGTAGAGATATGATGAACCTTCTTGCAAGAAGTGTTCTCTCACTTTATTCATGGGATGAAAATCCTGATGACACTTCAATTCCTAATGTTTTAAGACAGAGCTTAAGCCTTATTGCCAGAGTTCCACTTATATCCGTTTACGGATATCAGGCTCACAGACATTATCATCATGGTGATAATTTATATATTATTAATCCTGATGTTAACCTGTCAACTGCCGAAAACATTTTAAGACTTTTACGTCCTGACAGCTCTTATACAGAACTTGAAGCCAAAATCCTTGACTTAGCTCTTGTTCTTCATGCTGAACATGGTGGTGGTAATAACTCAACTTTCACAGACCATGTTGTTTCATCTTCAGGAACAGATACTTATTCGGCTATTGCAGCTTCCCTTTGTTCATTAAAAGGACCTAAACATGGTGGTGCTAATATTAAAGTTAAGCATATGTTTGATCATATGAAGGAAACAATCAATGACTGGAATGATGATGACGAAATTAAGAATTATTTAAATGCTCTTCTTGAGAAGCGTATTTTCGATCAGTCAGGTTTAATTTATGGTATTGGTCATGCAGTTTACGCCATTTCTGATCCTCGTGCAAAGCTTCTTAAAGCTTTCACAAAAGACCTTGCTGCTGAAAAGAATCGTCTTGATGAATTTGCTTTATACCAAAACGTAGAAAGACTTGCTCCTGAAGTGATCTCAAAAGCTCATAAGAGACAGAAAAGTGTTGGGGCAAACGTTGACTTCTACAGCGGTTTCGTATATTCAATGCTTGGACTTCCTGACGGACTTTACACTCCAATGTTTGCTTCCGCCAGAATGGCCGGCTGGTGTGCACACCGTATTGAAGAATTAATCAACGCCGGCAAAATCATACGTCCTGCATATAAGAACGTTGCAAAAAAGGCAGTTTATGTACCACTTGATAAAAGATAGATTAGATATTTTTTATTTTGATAATAGCAACAAAAAAATCCTTGCAGTTTCATTTTCTGAATCTGCAAGGATTTTTTAATTCATTTATTCTCTACACAAACTGATTTTTTTCTTCATCATATGTATACTCAATCATTTTTAACTTCTCTATTATTTCCTGTTTATCTGCATCTTTTGCTTTGCAAAATTCATCTAAGTTACTGTAGAAATCGCGAAGATTAGTATTTACTACGCTTAGAAGCATTACAGAATCTTTTGGTAGATTGTTCATGTCTGTCTCCTTTATTTCATTGTCCATATCCAACTTATTTATTTATTTCCCCAGATTAAATATCCGATAATAATTCCCACACCAATGCCAACTATCAAATGCACGATTCTCATTATGTCTAACTGCTTAGGCTGGTCTGATGTGCCACTTTTTTTGCTCTGTTTTCTATTGAATATTACTATATCTATTGCAAGAATTACACTTCCCACAAAAGATATAATAAATGTTATCAATGTAACCATAAGTGCCTGAATCATAGGTGTCAAAAGTGCAATCATTACTGACACAAAAGCAATTATAGCTGAAGGTACTGTTACTGCAATGGCAATCTTGCCAACTGTACCCGGTGTATAACGTCCATAAGGATTTTCCTGTTTATTCTGTTTAAATCCATAATAATTCTTGTTTTTTGTATTACTCATCCTATGTTCTCTTTCATTTTTATAATAAAAATTCCATAAATGTTTTCATTCTTTAAAACAATGCCTTAAAGAATGAAACGCCTGCCACGCTTCCAACGCCCATTATAACGCCGGCTAACAATACTCCACACATACATGCAATAACGCTCTTCTTAAAGTCCATATCCAAAAAGCTTGCAGCCAATGTTCCGGTCCATGCGCCTGTGCCCGGAAGTGGAATACCAACAAATAATAATAAAGCTACATATAAGCCTTTGCCTGCCTTTTCTTTAAGCTTCTCGCCTCCACGTTCACCTTTGTCAAGACACCATGTAAAGAATCCTCCAATAAACTTTTTATCCTTTCCCCAAATAAGTACCTTTCTTGCGAAAAAGAATATTACCGGTACAGGAAGCATGTTTCCAATTACACAAATAATATATGATTGTAACAATGGCAAGCCAAAGCCCTGAGAAATTGGTATTGCTCCTCTAAGTTCTACAATGGGAACCATTGAAACAAAAAAAATCATAATATAATGTTTTAATAAATTCATTCTTTCAATTCTCCTACTTTTCTAATTTTTCACACAAGTTCCTGACAAGTATATCATTATCCATAACTTTTCTCAATTACATTTATTTGTTAAATCTATTTTTTCAACTTTTATTTTATTGTACTGCTATTTAATTTATCCACAGTAACAAACTGATATCCCTTATCCTGCAAAATATCTATAGTCTTTAAGGCTGCCTCAACTGAACTTTTAAAAATATCGTGAAGCAATATAATGTCTCCCGGTCTTACATGGCTTATAATTCTGTTAACGACAATGTCTGCATTCTGGTCCTTCCAGTCTTCCGGGTCAACATTCCAAAGAACCACCTTCATTCCTGTATTTTCCAAAAGTTTCTTGTTCACATCTCCGTAAGGCGGTCTTATATACTTTGGAGAAGTTCCTGTAATACTTGTTATAATCTCATTAGTCTTATTAATTTCAACCGATGCCTTATTGTAATTAGTCCTTGCAAGGTCTGCGTGTGAATATGTATGATTTCCGATAAGATGACCTTCTTTTGAAATTCTTTTTGTCAGCTTTTTGTTATTTTCCACGTTCTCTCCCACAAGAAAAAAGGTGGCTTTTACCTTTCTCTCCTTAAGTCCGTCAAGCAATATTTTTGTATAAACGCTACTGGGACCGTCATCAAAAGTCAAAGCCACCTTAGGGATGGCATCATTTACATTTGTAATATTTAGATTAGTAAGAACAACTTCACTGTTCCTATAGTTGCCGTAAATAAATGCCATTCCTATTATTAACATTCCTATTAATAATATTCCAACTAAAATTTTTTTATTTAATATTCTTTTCAATACTCTTCACACAATATTTTATTAATCATTATATGAAAAATATATTATTTTAATTACAGTGTACAAGTTCATTTTTCTACCTGTGCTTGCACAGTAGTAGAAAAATGAACTTAATACACGCCCCAACATGAGCATAAAAGTGAAACGGAAGTTTCACGATATGCGAATGCTGGTGACGGATTGCGGGAGTGCAAAGCACAAAGCAATCCGTGTAATTAAAATTAATCAGTTCTCTTTAAACAACTGCCAGCTTTCCGTCAACAACATCAAAGGTTATTGTATCTCCCATACTAACCTTACCTTCAAGGATAACTCTTGCAGCCAATGTTTCAACATTCTTCTGCAAATATCTCTTTAATGGTCTTGCACCATAAACCGGATCATATCCGTTATCTGCAACATAAGTTTTTGCTGCATCAGTAAGCTTAATCTGTAACTCTCTATCCTTTAATCTTTCGTTAACACTGTCAATTACAAGATCTACAATTCCGCCAATGTTATCCCTTGTTAAAGGCTTAAACATAATAATTTCATCAAGTCTGTTTAAGAACTCTGGTCTGAAATGATTTCTTAAATCATTCATTACAAGGTCCTGATTTTCCTGCTTAATGTTGCCATTGTCATCAATTCCTTCTAACAGATATGATGAACCAATATTTGAAGTCATAATCAAAATTGTATTCTTAAAGTCTACTGTTCTACCCTGTGAGTCTGTAATACGACCATCGTCAAGTACCTGTAAAAGTACGTTAAATACATCCGGATGTGCCTTTTCAACTTCATCAAAAAGTACAACCGAATAAGGTTTACGTCTTACTGCCTCAGTAAGCTGACCGCCTTCATCGTATCCAACATATCCCGGAGGCGCTCCGATTAATCTTGACACACTGTATTTTTCCATATACTCACTCATATCAATTCTGACCATATTACTTTCATCATCAAATAAGTTCTGTGCCAAAGCTTTTGCCAATTCAGTCTTACCAACACCTGTAGGTCCTAAGAATAGGAAAGAACCGATAGGTTTACTTGGATCCTTTATGCCTGCCTTAGACCTGATAATTGATTCAGTAATCTTTGTTACTGCCTCATCCTGTCCAATGACACGTTTGTGAAGTTGCTTATCAAGATGAAGTGTTTTTTCTCTTTCTGTTTCCGTAAGTTTTGCTACCGGAATTCCTGTCCATCTTGATATTATTCTTGCTATTTCCTCATCAGTTACACTTTCCCTAAGCAATGATAAATCTTTATTCTTAACTGCTGCTTCTTCAGCCTCTAACTGTTTCTGAAGTTGTGGTAACTTACCATACTGAAGTTCTGCTGCCTTTTCAAGATTGTATTCACTCTGGGCTTTTTCAATGTCCTTCTTAACATTTTCAACCTGTTCTCTTAAATCCTGTAATTTTGTTACAGAATCTTTTTCATTTTCCCACTGTGCTTTCTTGTTATTAAACTCATCACGCATTTCTGCCAATTCTTTTTGAAGTTCAACTAATCTTTCTTTACTTAGATTATCTGTTTCTTTCTTAAGCGCTGCCTCTTCTATTTCTAACTGCATTACTTTTCTTCTAAGTTCATCAAGTTCAGTAGGCATTGAGTCCATTTCCGTCTTAATTAAAGCGCATGCCTCATCAACTAAGTCAATAGCCTTATCTGGAAGAAATCTATCTGTTATATATCTATCTGAAAGTGTTGCTGCACTTACTAATGCCCCATCCTGGATTTTTACACCGTGGAAAACTTCATATCTTTCTTTTAAACCTCTTAAAATTGAAATCGTATCCTCAACAGTAGGTTCATTTACCATTACAGGCTGAAATCTTCTTTCCAAAGCCTTATCTTTTTCAATATACTGTCTATATTCATCTAATGTTGTTGCACCTATACAATGAAGTTCACCTCTTGCAAGCATTGGTTTTAACATATTACCTGCATCCATTGCTCCGTCTGTTTTTCCTGCACCAACAATTGTATGAAGTTCATCAATAAACAATATAATGTTTCCATCACTGTTCTTTACATCTTCAAGAACTGCCTTTAATCTCTCCTCAAACTCACCTCTGTATTTGGCTCCCGCTACAAGAGCTCCCAAATCAAGGGCAAATATCTTTTTGTCCTTTAGTCCTTCAGGAACATCACCACGTACAATACGCTGTGCCAATCCTTCTACTGCTGCTGTTTTACCAACACCAGGCTCACCTATTAATACCGGATTATTTTTTGTTTTACGTGAAAGTATTCTGATTACGTTTCTAATTTCACTATCACGGCCGATTACCGGATCAAGCTTCTGATTTCTTGCTCTTTCAACCAAATCCTGTCCATACTTAGACAAAGCATCATATGTGCTTTCAGGATTATCAGATGTAACTTTCACATTACCTCTAACAGTCTCCAACGCTTCAAGAAATCTTTCTCTCTTAATTCCATACTCTCTAAATAGTTCTGCCACTTCTTTATTAGGTCTGTCTATTAATGAAAGGAAAATATGTTCAACTGATACATATTCATCTCCCATTCTTTTAGCCTCATCTTCGGCATAAATCAGGGCATTATTAAGTGCCTGACTTACATATGGATTTCCACCCTGCACCTTAGGCTTTTTTGCTATATAATCTTCTACCCTATTTCTAAAATGCTCCGGCTGGATTTCCATCTTTTCAATTAACTTAATAATCAGACTGTCGTCTAATGTAATAAGACTGTAGATTAAATGCTCCTGGTCAATCTCCTGATTGCCATATTCAGCTGCAACTTTCTCACAGTTCTGAATAGCTTCCACAGATTTTTGTGTAAACTTACTTATGTTCATAATGAAATCCCTCCTTTTGATTTAAATTTGTTTTCCATATTTATTTAGTTTGGATATCAAAAACCAAACGCTAATCAAACTTCTCTTAGTTTGATATTTTTTATTTTACTCTTATTTTTTATATTTCAATAGACTTTATTTTAACAAATTGTTACTTTTTTGTTATAACACAAAAGAGAAGAAACTTAGGCGTCCCTTCTCTTTTTAAGTAAACTGTCTTAAAAGACTATTTTAAATTTTTAAAATATTCTACTGCTTCGTCTAATGACTTCTTGAAATCTTCATCAGATGAATTATTAAATAAGAATAAATTCTTAATTCCATCAGGTACTGTGAAATTAATCTTCTTAATGTACTCATCCCAGTTTTCAAGTTTCCATGTATCTCTGTCTGAGTTACGTGCTATCATTCTCTGTCTGCAAACTTCAACATCACACTGTACCCAAACTACAACTAATTCTGCACCAATCTTTAAAAGATCCTGTCTAAGATTCTCCATATAACCAGGAGTTCTAACTTCTCTTGTAAATGGTGAGTTAATGAATACTGTATCATTATATTCTAATGCTTCTCTTGCAACTTCCATGATTGCATCGTATTCATAGTTTCTGATATTTTCTTCAAAGAAATCTGAGCTTCTGTTGTATTCCTGATTAGCTACAACAAAAATCTGTTTTGATAATACGATAAGTGAATCCTTATCAAGATAAACACAGTTAGGCATAGCCTTTGCTAATTTCTTTGTTACAAATGTTTTTCCACATGCCGGTGGAGATGTTACTAAAATCAACTTCTTCATAATATCTAACCTCTTCTAAATAAATTTATAAATTAATAATTTTTAGCTTTTTTTAAACCCCATTTTTCCTATATAATACCACTATTAGTCTTTTTTAGTCAACAGTCTACACGCTTTATTTTATAAACAATTATAACAATTTTTTGTCCATTATTTTGGTAATATTTTTCTGCGTTTTAAGTAAATTTTTTAGTAATCTTTTACTCGTTTTCTTTTAACTTTATTTTTACCGGTTGGTCTATTTTTAATTCATCTCGAGTCACAATACAATCGTATGCTAGTATATTAACACCTGATTCTTTAGCTTTAACCAAAGCGTCACAAAATTCGGCATGTGTTTCCCTGTTTGGTGTAAAGTATTTAATCCCTTTCATTTGTATTACAAATATAATATATGCCTCATATCCCATGTTTTTGGCTTTTATAAGATGTTCAATATGTTTAACTGCTCTATCGCTTGGAGCGTCCGGAAACATGGCCACACCTTCTTTTTCAAGAGTTACGCCTTTAACCTCAATCCAGGCTTTCTTGCCATCGCCTTCAACATAAAAGTCAAATCTTGATTTCTCAAATGTTTTCTCCGGCTTTACCAATTCAGTATTCTTAAACAAACCATTATTAAGAAGCCACTCATTAACCACCTTATTAGGTGCCTGTGAATCCATGTTTATAAGAATGCCGTTTTTTATTACCTTTACAAGGTCATACTTAGTCTTTCTGTTGGGATTGTCTGATTCTTCCAAAAATACTGTTGCATTATCCACTAATAGTTCTTTACATCTTCCTGTATTCTTTACATGTACTATCTGGGGGTTATTCTCTTCCCCTTCCACATTAACATATGCAATAAATCTGTTAGGTCTTTCTATAAAATTTCCTTTTTTTATTTTCCTGTATTTCATCTTAGGCTTTATCCTTTTTCTTAATCTATGTTGCCATTATACACTTATTCTTTGTGGATTCAAATATTAAGATTTTGGAAGATTACGAATTTGAATCGTAAAAACAGGAATGGCACCTCAATCTGAGGTGCCACAAAATTGAAAGGGTTTAGATTATTATGTTACCTAAAAATCTAATACTCTTATAGTTTAAAAATTAAAAACGTTTTTTGCAACAATACAAAAATATTTTTTGTTTTTTTGTTGAAAGTGTACACTTTTCAGTTACTTTTCGGCTTTGTTTTTTTTGTATTTGTGCATTTTGTATAGTTTATTTTGTTTTTTTAATTTTTATTATGTTTTAATTTTCAAAAAAGTGATGAAAACGGTTTTTTGACTCTATTTTGCTATTAGCTGTACAAATTATTGTCTTCAATCTTCTTATTTTCTTCTATCTTAATATTAGATTCATCCATCTTAACCTTCGGAATAACGATTGGCGGAAGTCCTGAATTAACCATAAATGTAATGACAAGTGCACGCACATGTGGATAAATTTCATCATATGCTTTCTTATGAATTTCCTTCTTGTCCATTCCTTCCTCACAGTCAAATAATGCTGTAGCACTAATCTTAAAATTGAAATCCATTGGATGTGTTTTCTCCATCATATCAATTGTAAGATTAGCCATGCAATGAAGGTTGTCATTAGAATACTTCACATTAAATGATGCTCTCTGTGAAATATCTAATTCTACCTGTCCTTCAATCTTGTTTGTAAGGTCCAATTCGTCAACCTTTAGCCCTTTAAATGTTAGTTCTCCCATGTAAGTCTCCTTTTAAATTTATTTTCATTTTAATTATCTCTTGAATCAATATACTTTATAATCATATCTGTTGCTGTATCAACATCAACCTTGCCTATTTTTATACAGATATCGTATGTTCTTGAATCACCCCATTTGCTTTCGCAATAGAAGTTGTGATAAACTTTACGCATTTTATCCATCTTCTTCATCATATTAAGAGCTGTCTTTTCGTCAACTCCTTCTCTTTCCATAACTCTCTTAGTCTTTGTATCTTTATCGCCTAAGATAAAAGCACTAATCATGTTAGGATTATCTGAAAGGATTTCTTCTGCACATCTACCTACTATAACAAATGATTCTTTTTCTTCATTAGCTTTCTTACGAATAAAGTTAAACTGTCTGATAGCTATGTCCTGTTCAAGTGAAATAGTTGTTCCCCCTGCAGGAACAGGAATAAAAGCGAAGTTCATTGGCTTCTCATCGAATCTTTCAAGGACTTCCTTGCTATATCTTCCATCCTTAGCTACTTCATCTAACAGTTCCTTGCTGTATAATGGAATATTGTAATGTTCTGCCAATTTCTTAGCCACAAGATGTCCACCGCTTCCAAACTCTCTTCCGATTGCAATAATAATCTGCTTCATAGCACAACACCTCCTGTCATTTTATGATATTTATCTTTTTCCACATACATCTGTCAGCTTCTTTCAAAGTTTCTTCCATATCTTCGATTCTGCTGTTCCATACAATACCTGTGGAAATACTAACTTTATTTTGCTCCATTCCCCAATCTATTTAAATATACTGTTATTCTATCACAAAAGCCCCTTTTTTTAAAGTTAAAAGGGGCTTTTTTAGTGTTATTTTAATTGTGTTTTATTTTAAGCATCTTTTATTTTTCAAGGAATTTATAACTTCCTTTTATAATGAACTTATCAAAAATTATAAAGAATGCAGGAAGGATACATATTACACAGAACATACTTATAAATGCTCCTCTTGACATTAAAATACATAATGAACTGATCATGTCAATATTTGAATATGCACCTACACCAAATGTTGCACCAAAGAATGTGCATGCACTAATGATAATTGATTTCATTGTTGCCTGAAGTGCATTTGTTGCTGCAATCTTCTTTTCATGTCCGGCACTTCTTTCTGACTTATATCTGTTTGTCATAAGAATTGCATAGTCAACTGTTGCACCTAACTGGATTGTGCCAATAACAATTGATGCAATAAATGGTAAGGTTGCTCCCGTATAATATGGAATACCCATATTAATAAAGATTGCAAATTCTATAAGTGCTACAAGAACAATCGGTATTGAAATAGATTTAAATACTAAAGCAATGATAATAAATACCAAAACAATTGAAACTGAGTTAACAACCGTAAAGTCTTTATCTGTTATCTTAATTAAGTCTCTTGTACATGCTGCTTCACCTACAAGCATACCATCTTTGCTATAATTCTTAATTATCTTTTCTATTTCGTTGCACTGGTTATTTGCCTCATCTGATCCTGTCTTGTATTCTGACATAAATATAAGCATTTCATACTTATCCGTCTTTAACTCTTTAGTCAAATCATCAGGTATAAATGAATTAGGTATTGAGCCGTTTAATACTGTCTGTAAGCCTAAAGCTGTCTGAACACCGTCAACTCCCTTAATGTCATCTAATAACTGAGATACTTTGTAATCAGGTGTTTTTGAACTAATTAATACAATATTAGCTGAACCTAAATTGTAATCCTCAGAAATAACGTTCTGAGTTTTAACACTTTCAAGACTTTCAGGTAAGCTTAATGTTAAATCATAATATACATTAGTATTTTTCTGACCGTAAAATGCGGGAAAAATCAATACTAAGAATATGATTATAAATACCGGATAATGTTTTGTAATAAACTTAGGAAGTTTCTTAAAATCAGGTATTAATGGTTTGTGTTTTGTCTTCACCAATGCTTTATCAAATATTAATACCATTGCAGGCAATACTGTTACACAAGCAATTACACCAAATACAACACCTTTTGCCATTACAACCCCCATATCAAGTCCTAATGTAAATGTCATAAAGCAAAGAGCTATAAATCCTGCCACTGTTGTAATTGAACTTCCCACAATTGATGAAACTGTGGCTGTTATGGCATTTGCCATAGCCTTGTTATTGTCATTTGGTATTACTTTCTTCTGCTCCTCATAGCTGTGCCATAAAAATATTGAATAGTCCATTGTAACTGCAAGCTGAAGTACCGCTGCCAAAGCTTTTGTTAAGTATGAGATTTCTCCCATAACAACGTTACTTCCCAGGTTATAAACAATAGCCATTCCTATACTTAGCATAAAGAACAAAGGTATCAACCATGAGTCCATAAGTATTGAAAGAACTATTATTGAAATTATAACTGCTATAATAACATATATTGCCATTTCGCTTTCAACAAGGCTCTTAGTATCTGTTACTACTGCTGAAATACCGCTGACCTTGCATTGATGTTTTGTTAATGTTCTTATGTTTTCAATGGCACTCATTGTTCCGTCGCCTGAACTTGTGTCATCAAAAATAACCATCATAATTGTACTTCCATCTTTATTAAAAGCATTGTAAACATCTTTTGGTAACATACTCTTTGGAATTTTTAAGTCTGCAAAACTATCATACCAAAGAACATTCTTAACGTGATCTATGCCTTCAATTTCTTTTTTTAATTTTGCTGTATTTTCATCATCCATTCCATCAACAAGCACAAGACCAAATGCTCCTGAGCCAAAATCATTTAACATAATATCCTGACCTGTCATTGTGTCTATTCCATCCGGAAGGTAATACAATAAGTCATAGTTTACTCTTGTGTTAACATAGCCAAAAGCTGCAGGTATTAATAACAAAATACTTATTATCAGAATCACATATCTGGCTTTAACAACTAATTGTCCAAATTTTTTCATATTATGCACCTGGCCTCTCATTATTTATCATTGCTTATTTCCTGAACCTTAAGAATAAATTTAACGTTTCCTCTCATATTCTTATCGATTCCGCTAAATGAATTATACTTCTTTCCATTATTCAATGTTTCCTGAATTTTATCAATTGCATCAGGTGCGTCTTCCTTGAATGTCTTAGTAATCTTACTAATACCTTCGTCATTTAACTTAATTGTTCCATCTTTTAATTCTTTTGTTCCATCTGCTAATGTAACAATACCGTCTTTTAATTCAGTTGTTCCACTTGCAAGTGTTTTTGCTCCATCACTAATCTGTGATGCTGCTGTATCGATTGTTCCGATTCCTGCCTTAATCTTAGGACTTGCATCTCCAATCTTCTTTGAAAGTGTTCCTGCACCTTCACTTAAACTCTTCATTCCATCGTTTAAATCAGAAGCTCCTGTCTTAAGTTTTCCTGTACCTTCTGCAAGTGATGTTGAACCTGTCTTAAGCTGTGACATTCCTGAATCTAAGCTGTCAGCTCCTGTTGATAACTGTTTGATTCCTGCATAAAGTGTTCCAATTCCTGTGCTAAGTGCTGATGAACCTGTTTTCAATTCATCCATACCGTCTGTTAATTTCTTAATATCAGAAGCACTTGTTGCAATCTGCTTTGTGAACTGTGTTTTTACCTGTTCTAAAGTCTGAACACTGTAGTATGCCTGAACTAACTTATAATATGTTTTTGCATTTAATCCGTTAGCTGCAAGTACTTGTGACAATTCCATGCCATTTGTAACTGCTGCGTTAATTTTTTCAACTGTTGTATTTAAAACTTTTTCAGAAGCGATTGTTCCACCTGATGCTGTTTTAACCTGATCTATTACTTCATCAATATTCTTCTGAATTGAATCAGGTGTATTCTTTAATGTGTCAACTAACTGGTCAACACCTGCTGAAGCTTCTTTTGTTCCTGTTGCAAGTGTTTTTGAACCATTTACAAGTCCCTGAGATTTCTTTGTATCTTCAAAAGCTGCTTTTGCACTCTTTAATCCTGATGAAATCTGTGAAGAACCTGATTTTGCATCAGCAATGCCTTTCTTTAAGCCTTTTGCTCCGGTATCAAGTGTTCCTGTAGCTGTTTTTATGCTCTTAGTTCCTGCATATAATTTATCTGCACCACTCTTTGCTGATTTTACACCGGAAAGTAAAGCTTTGTTAAATACTGTATACTGTGTTGCCATTTCCTTAGTACCATTGCTTAACTGTAATGTGTACTTTGATAAATCTTTTGCCCCCGCATCAATCTTCTTTGAACCTGTCTTTAACTTAGTTGTGCCGTCATTTAACTGCTTAGCACCATCTACTAAATCATTTGCTCCATCCTGTAATTCGTCCATCTGTTTCTGAACATCTGACAGATCTAATGTATCTTTTAAGTTCATGTCCCCCATGTCCGAACTTGCAACTGTTAATGTCATATTCATTGAGAAGTCCTTAACGTCTGCTGTTACTGTTACCTCTTCTGGAATATCAGCATCTTTAATATAATCTTCTGCATTATTGATTGTATTTAAAAGATGATCTTTAAGTCCCGGTGCCGCATAACCTATAACAATGTTTGAGTCATCATAGCTTACGACTTTACCGTTATCTACTTTTACGTTACTGAAGTTGTCATCCAAAACCATTCCCGTTAAAGCAAGAAATGGAACAAACTGTCCATCTTCTGTTTTTGCTGTGTTGCTATAATTGTATACAATCTTTACTTCACCACTTTTTCCGGCTAATTCGCTTGGAGAAATTTTCTTTCCATCAAGATAATATGTAACTTTAACATTTATTGGTGTTGCTTCTGTTGTTGTACCCTGATAAGAAATGTTTTCACCTTTGTTTTCCCATACGATTTTTCCATCGTCTGATTTTGTAAATTTTTCATCTCCACTAAGATTTTTTATGTCACTTAAGTTTGAATAATCTGTAATGTTTTCGCTTCCGCTTACTTTTAATTCATCACTAACAGTTGTTTTTGTAACATTACCTTCTGCATCCATTTCAACATATACGGATTCCTTCTTTTCTGAGTCTTTTGAAGTATCCATCTTGTTTGTCAAAATTTCTTCTACATTGCTTGTTTTCGAATTGTCTGTTTTTTCCACATTGTTTTTCGATGTAGTATCTTTGCTTTCCTCCGCTGTACTTCCGCAACCTGTTAAGCTGCTAACTGTCATAGATGCTACAAGCATTAATCCTATACTTTTCTTCACACACTTTTTCATGACTGCTTACTCCTTTTTTTGTTGTATTAGAAAATTAATCACTTTGAAAACTTTGTTGATTGAGAATTATTTAATTCCCTCATTCTCTTTTTTACGTTGCATATAAAATTCGTATCCTATACGTTCAGTATTAATAACCATTGACTGAAGAGTTTTCGATAATTCTTCTTCATCTTCTTTCATACCTGCCATTGTCCAGTCAACAATTACACCTGTTAATCCATATGCAAAAAATCTTGCATATATATCTTTTTCTTTTTCTCCTAAATGATTGTATAAGTCCAAGTCTTTTATTGCCTTGTGCATTAATTCAATTAAAACCTTGTCCATATATTCAGCGAAAAAATTGTTAGAGGACTTGATTGTATTCATAAAGAATGGTTTCATATTCTTCATATACTTTAATAATCCAACTAACTTGTCTCCCCAATTAAAGAAATCCAAATCCTTTGTTAAAGGCTTGAATAAGTCTTCTGTATATATCCAATTTAATAATTCATACTTGTCATTAAAATGATAGTAAAATGTTTGCCTGTTAACACCACAATGATTTGTTATGTCAGCCACTGTGATTTTATCCAAAATCTTTGTTGAGCCTAATTCTTTTAAGCTTTGTGCCAAAGCTTTTTTTGTAATATTAGAATTTGCCATCTTTCTCCTCCTGCAAGTTTTAAAATGTGTTTTTTTACACTTTTTATACATCTGTATATTTTTTATATCACTGTATCTTTTTCATATCAATGTACATTTTATATATTTGTAGTATTTTTAGACATCTGTTTAATTTTGTAGGTATGATTTTTTATTAAAATAAATATGTTGTGGTGTTCGCTTCTATTCTTTATAGTCTATGTGACATTAACCAACTAAATTTAACAAAAAAATACCACAACATTCTAATCAATTTTAAAATGTTGTGGTGAAATTGCTTTCTACTGACTTAACAATATTCTGTCGTTATCAAATTCTTTCTGCTTCTTCATGGAGTACATTTTTATCATGTCTTCCATTGTTGTATTCTTTCTTTCTTCTCCTGAAAGGTCAAGTATTATTTCTCCGGAATCAAGCATTATTGTTCTTGTTCCGGTTGTAAGGGATTGTTTCAGGTTATGTGTTATCATCATTGTTGTTATATTATTTTCCTGAACAATTGTTTTTGTAATGTCCATTACTTTTTCTGCTGTTGCAGGATCAAGAGCAGCTGTGTGTTCATCCAAAAGCAAAAGTTTTGGAATTGATAATGTACACATTAATAATGTTACAACCTGTCTTTGACCACCTGAAAGAAGCCCGATTTTTGTTTTCATTCTATCTTCAATTCCCATATTATAACGGGCGAGATTTTCTCTAAAGAACTGAATCTTTTTCTTTGTTATTGCTCTTGAAAAAGGCGACTGTTTTGAAGCTCTTGTGTATGCCAATGCAAGATTTTCTTCAATTGTCATATTAGGAGCTGTTCCCTTCATTGGATCCTGAAAAACACGTCCTATCATCTTTGCTCTTGAATGTTCACTTTTATAAGTAATATCCATATCATCTAAGAAAATGTGTCCCTCATCTACCATAAAGCTTCCACAAATAGCATTAAACAAAGTACTTTTTCCGGCACCGTTTGAACCAACTACTGTAACAAATTCCCCGTCTTCAAGCTTTAAGCTTAAATTATTAATTGCCACATGTTCATTAACTGTTCCCTTTTCAAATGTTTTTGAAATATTCTGAATATCTAACATTATCTTGCCGCCTTTCTTTGCTTATTCTCTGCCATTTTCTGTTTAATTGCAGGAACTGCAAGTGTTATTGCCACGATTAACGCACATGTAAACTTCATAAGGTTACTACTTAATTCTCCGAAAAGATTTTCTCTTATAACAAATGCAACTATTAATTTATAAATAACAGAACCTGTTACTGCTGAAATAAGTCCAATAGTAGCTCCTCTTTTTCCAAAAATAGCTTCACCGATAATAACTGCTGCCAAGCCATAAATCAAAGTTCCGTTAGCAGTATTAACATCTGAATAGCCAAGACTTTGTGATGATAAAGCACCTGAAAGTCCAATAAGACCATTAGCTAACATTAATCCGATAATCTTTGTTCTGTCTACATTAATTGATGAAGCTCTAACCATGTCAGGATTGTCACCTGTTGCACGAATGCAAAGTCCAATGTGTGTTTTGAAGAACCAAATAACTATTAACAAAACTATAATTACAATAATCAGACTAACTACAGTCTTAACCATACTTGTTTCAAACTGACCTCTTATTAAAAGTAACTGCTTTATTTTTTCAAAAACTGTAATCTTATTATAGCTTAAGTTGGTTGTTGCACCTTTTTCTGTTAATGAATAACACACAAGATTAATTGAATACAGCCCACTCATTGTAATAATCCCTGCCAAAACAGGATGTACCTTTAATTTTGTCTGTAAAAATCCTGTTATTACTCCTGCAAAACCTCCCGCTATCATTCCTGCAAAAAGTGCAAGAATAGGATGACCTGCAAGTGCCACCAAAACTGATATAACAGCTCCGAAACCGAAGCTTCCTTCTGTAGTTAAATCCGGTATATCCAATATTCTAAGTGATATATAAATTCCCATTGCCAATAATCCGTAAATTAAGCAATCCGGAACATTGGATAAATAATATTGTAATTCTATCATTTCTCTTCCTCTTAGTTTTCAATAACGTTAAGTTTGTAATCTGTTTTAATATGGTCTTCGCTAATTCCTAATGTCTTCATTGCTGACTTGCTTACTGAGCAATAATCAATGCCAACTACCTGTGCAGGAATATCTGCAACTTCTTTTCCGTTTACATAGTCCATTGCGATATCAACTGTTTTCTTTCCAATACCCTTATCATCAATGGCAAGTGTTGCAAAACATCCTGAAGCTACTGTTGTTGCTGATGAACAATATGTTGGGATTTTCTTTTCATTACAAATCTCTGTTAACTTGCTTACTCCATCCTGAATAATTGAATCATTTGGTACGAAAATTGCTTCTGCCCCTTCAGCGATTAAAGCGTTAGTTGCTGTTTCAACATCGTTTGATGAAGCTGCTGTTTTTTCTACATATTCAACATTAATTGATTTTAAATATTCTTCGCACTGCTTAACTGTGTTTGTTGCGTTATCTTCATTACCGCTGTAAATAAGACCGATTTTCTTTACAGGTGTTGTAGCCTGTGCCAAGTCAATAATTTTTGAAACCGGAATTGCATTAGATGTTCCTGTTGCATTCTTGTCCGGCTTATCCATATCTGTAAGTATACCTGCTGCTGTTGGCGCTGATACTGCACAGAAGAAAACAGGTGTATCTGTTTCTGTATTAACTAATGCCTGTGTAGGTGGTGTTGCAATTGAAAAAATCATATCGTATGTGCCATCTGTCATATTAGTTACGATTGTTGAAAGTGCTGATGCATCACCTGCTGCACATTTATAATCTATCTGTGAATCTTCATAACCCTGTGCCTTTAATTCTGCAACGATTCCCTCTTTCATATCCATAAAAGCTCCGTTTTCAATCATAGATACAATACCAACTTTTACTTTTCCGTCACCATTGGTATCTTTCTTGTCTGTTGCAGACCCTGACTTTCCATTTCCTCCGCATGCTGTTAATGCTGCTGCTACCATTACTACTGTTGCTAAAACACTTAAAACTTTTTTCATCTTTCTCATATTCTTTCTCCTTTTTATTTGTAGTATTTATACTACTTATTTTAAAGTTTGAGCAATTCTGATAACCTATAGAGTAAAGTACTTTTTATTTAACACGAATTCCAAAGGAATTTCTTATTGCATAAAAAAATCCTCAACAATAACATAATCTTCTATGCTATCATCAAGGACGAAAATACTAAAATATATTCCGCGGTGCCACCTTGATTTGTGAAATTAAAATCTCACACTCTCAACGAGTACTATCATACTCTGTGCAACTAACGTATGCCTTCACGTCATAAAATACTAACGAATTCTGAAATAATTATTAAAGTTATTAACAAACTCTCCTGAACTATCATCCATTGATTAATTATCTCTCGCTTTGTTCTATGCCCTCTGCGGTCCATTTATGTGAGCTGCGTTCTGTGGGTTCTCAGCATCCCCTACTCTCTGTAAGTGCACGATTCACTTTTACCTCCGCATCATCGGTTTCTAATGGTCATCTTTAATTGTTTCTGTAAACTATGGGAAGATTATAACTCTGTATTTTTTATACGTCAACCCACAATTTTAATATATATTTTGATTATTTTTAACACAAAACTAAGTAAACTATTATATTACAGTTTTTTATATTCTTACATGGCTTCCAGTTTTCTAATAGACTCTTCCACCATTTCTTTTGTTATCTTGTATGGATTGTGGTCTATATCTTTCATTTCAACGGCAATTTTTGCTATTTCTTCAAGATGTGAGCTGTCAAACTCTAAGTCTTTTAATTTAGTTGGAAGTCCTACACTCTTACTAAACTCATATACTTTTTTAAAGTCTTCTTCATTACCATCCACAAGTAAAAGATTAAGCACACCATAACTTACCACTTCCCCATGAAGATGATTCTTCTCAATATGTGGATATGAAGTAAGTGAATAAAAAATAGCATGCGCAAGCCCTGTATTATAATCAATTATATGTTCTGCCGTGAGGAAAATAGAAGCAATTCCTGTTGAAACAATAATTGCAAGAACAACCTGCTCGTAAGCATATGAAACCTTTCCTTCATTATTTGACTCCATAGCTTCTTTTCCATATCTCATAATAGGCTCGTAGCACATCTTGCTTGCCGTAACGCCCATCTGTGTATAATGATTTAACGCTTCACCTCTTGAAGACACAGTGCTTTCAAAATATTTTGCATAAGTATCACCCATTCCTGCCCACATATAACGTGATGGTGAGTGAACCAAAATCTCTGTGTCAATAAATGCATGTACCGGTGGCGCTGCAAAGAAGAATGGTTCCTTAAATCTTCCGTCAGGATAGTACATGATTGAAACACTTGTACACGCTGAACAGTTAGATGCAATAGTTGGGAAAGAAAAAACCGGTTTGTTCGCTTTAATTCCAAGGGACTTTCCTGTATCAGTAGATTTTCCTCCACCAATTGTAAAAATCATATCTGCCTGCTGTACTAAAGGATTCTTCATTAACTCTTCCACATTTTCGTATGTAGCCTCTCCTCCATACCAAATAAAATCCAAAATCTCCAGATTAGATTTTTCACAAGCCTTAATTATCTTGTCCTTTGCTGCATTAATAGCTTTGTGACCACCAATGGCTATAACTTTAGTTCCGTATGGTTCACAAATTTCCGGTATTTTATCATAAACTTTGCTTCCAATTGAATAACTTGGAAGGTGCATACTGTAATTCTCCATATCTTATTTTTAGTTTCCTTTCTTATATTTACAACACTTCATTCTATCGCAAAATATTTTGTTTTGTTATTCCGCTCATCAGGAAAACTCTAGAAGCAAACAATAGGCAGATTTTTGAAATTTTGCGAGCATAGCGTAAAGCAAAAATCAACTGTCTGAGCGTCAGCGAGTTTTGATTTTTGTTTTACAATAGGCGGCGGAGCAAAATGATAAAATCAACGTGTTTGCGATAGAATTTTCCTGATGAGCGGAGAAAGCAAAAATTTTGTGATTATTCAACCATATGTTGTTTTATTACATTACATGAATTTTCGAATTGTTTTAATTCTTCATCTGTCAGCTTTAATTCTATTATCTGCTCTATTCCGTTTCTGCCTATTATACATGGCACTCCTGCGTGGACATTTGTTTGTCCGTATTCCCCTTCTAATAGGGTTGATGCCGGAAGAATTCTGTGTTCATCCATTAGAACAGCTTTTGCCATATCAGCTAATGCTGTGCCTATACCAAATTCTGTTGAACCTTTTCCTTCTATAATATCCATACCTCTCATGTGAGTTTGGTCTGTTATAACTTTTTCGCTTAGCTTTCCAAATCTTTCGGGATTTTCTTCTTTTAGATGTTTATAGTTTTTTCCAAATATTGTTAAGTTTGAAAATGGCACCATTGATGAATCACCATGTTCGCCCATTGCAAATCCGATTACGCTTTGTGGTGCAATATTGCAAAGGTCTGCTACTGTTCTTCTCATTCTTGCCGTGTCAAGAGATGTTCCTGTGCTAAACACACGGTTTTTAGGCAATCCTGTTGCTTTTCTAACAAAGTCTGCAATTATGTCCGCAGGATTTGTAATTGTTATAATTATTCCTTTTATTTCTATTTTATTTAAGTTGCTTACAATGTCCCTTACACATTCCACTGAACCATCTAACACATCAAGTCGTGTCTGTCCCGGAAGTCTTGGAACCCCTGCACTTATTACTATAATATCTGCATCCTTGCAATCGCTATAATCTCCACATCTGACAATTACTGAACTATTAAAAAAACTTACACTGTCAGCTATATCCATACTATGACTTTTAGCTTTTGTCCGGTCTTTATCAACCAAAACAATTTCATCACATATTCCCTGTATTGCCAAAGCATATGCACAATGTGAGCCTACGTGCCCTGTTCCTATTATTACTATTTTTCTGTTTGCCAACATATTAATGTCCTCTTTTCCAAGATTTATCCCTATTAATGTCTGTTTTTATAGACAACTGTTTTTAATCCCTTATGATATTTATCCACTTTAAAACAAAAATCTTAATCCATTCATCGCCCAACCAAACCACGCTTTAATGTTTTTCTTTTTGTCTGACAATTCTTTCATCTTCATTCCCTCAGGAATATGAATATACTCTGTTTCATTTTTTACAGTGGCTGCTTTCTTCTCATACTCTTCCATACTTGCTTTAAGTTGTTTATTAATATCCTTACTGTTAATAACAAGCATAAGCTCTGTATCAATATATGCACTTCTCATATCCATATTAAAAGATCCTACAATGGCAATATCATCATCTATGGTCATACTTTTCCCGTGATAAGAAATTCCACCCTCATATTCTTTAATTGTAACTCCGGTATTTATAATGTCTTTCTTATGATTAAGATAATCCACTGCGCCAAATATATTTCCATTATTCTCTGCAGAATTAGTCATAATGGTTGTTGGAACTTTTATATTTTTAAGTTCATTATACATATAGTCATTACAAATTATATAAGGAGTATGAATCTTTACTTCCTTCTTTGCATTTTTTGCCAAATACATTAAACCATAATAAACCGTAGGCTGCTTTGCATACAAAGATGTGGGATTACTTAAAAGATTTATTTTGTTAGTCTCATAAGTATTAGCCTTATAATCATAATTTTCCGCTAAAAACTTATCATATTTGTTTTCAAGACTTTCATATCTATTTTTAAGCTCCTGTTCAGCCTTTTTTACACTATTCTTTTCACCAAGGCTTTCATTATAGTGAAATACCGAACAACACTTCTGAGACGTTATTTTCTTGTAATAATCTTTAATCTGATAAATTGAACTGTCCTTTGAGCCTGTATTGTAAACAAGTACATCTCTGTCATAATTCTTGTGGCCTGCATAATCACCAAGAAAATAACCAAATGTATTTCGTCCGCCAAGAATATACAAACTGTCATCTGCAATTACATATTTGTCATGCATTCGTCCTAAACCATTCCACGGAATAAGGATATTAACCTGATTATAAATTATAATTTTTATATTTTTGTTGGACGACAAAGCATAAAAATAGTCGTTATTCTCCATTTGAATAATCGAATTAAATCCATCGGCAAAAATTTCTACCTTTACACCTCTGTCCGCCGCATTTAACAAAGCTGCCAAAATATCCTTTCCCGCATCATCACTTCTAAAATCAAAAGTTGACAATATAAGGGTCTTTTTGGCATCCTTTATTACTCTAAGCCGCATTTTTAACGCTTCCTCGTTATCTTCAATAATAGTTGCCCTATCCGGTCCTGCACTATCACTATAAAACTGTGTGCTTTCAACTGCCTCCTTTTTCGTCTGCGACACATCAGGATGGTGTAAAAATGGCACAATGCCACCAATTACCACATACATTAAAAACGCCAATAATAAAGTCAATACAATTTTAAATAATTTCCAAATAAGTTTTGTCATACCTATAATCTTAAACATTTATAGAACAAAATCAAGTTTTTAATTTTGTTTTAACAAAATTACTTAAAAAGAGCCACCCGAAGGTAAGCTCTTTAAGAAAAAAGATATTTATTTGACAGCTTTAAAAGCTTCGTCTAAATCTTCAATAATGTCATCAACATTTTCTGTACCGATTGAAAGACGAATTGTGTTAGGCTTAATTCCTGAACCTAAAAGTTCTTCTTCTGTCATCTGTGAATGTGTTGTTGATGCCGGGTGAATAACTAATGATTTAACATCAGCCACGTTTGCTAATAATGAGAATAACTGAAGGTTATCGATAAAGTCTTTAGCCTTTCTGTCATCTCCCTTTATTTCAAATGTAAAGATTGATCCACCACCGTTAGGGAAGTATTTCTTGTATAATTCCTGCTGTACAGGATCATCAGATACTGATGGATGATGTACTGCTTCTACCTGTGGATGATTCTTTAAGTACTGAACAACTTTTAAAGCATTTTCAACATGTCTTTCAACTCTAAGTGAAAGTGTTTCTAATCCCTGAAGGAAAATAAATGCATGGAATGGTGAAATTGTAGCACCTGTATCACGAAGAAGGATTGCTCTAATCTTTGTAACAAAAGCTGCAGGCCCTACTGCTTTAGTAAAGCTTACACCATGGTAGCTTGGGTTTGGAGCTGTAAGTGATTCAAACTTTCCGCTTGCTTCCCAGTCAAATTTTCCACCATCAACGATTACACCACCGATTGTTGTACCATGACCACCGATGAATTTTGTTGCTGAATGAACAACAATGTCAGCACCGTGTTCAATAGGTCTTACAAGATATGGTGTTGCAAATGTATTGTCAATTACAAGTGGAATCTTGTGTGCATGTGCGATTTCTGCAATTTTTTCAATATCTACTACGTCTGAATTAGGATTTCCTAATGTTTCAATAAATACAGCCTTAGTATTGTCCTGAATTGCATTTTCAACTTCATCAAAGTTAAATGGATCTACAAATGTTGTTGAAATTCCATAAGCCGGAAGTGTATGTTCTAAAAGGTTATATGTTCCACCATAAATGTTCTTTGCTGCAACAATGTGGTCACCATTCTGTGCTAAATTTTCAATTGTGTAAGCGATAGCTGCTGCTCCTGATGCTACTGCCAATGCTGCAACACCACCTTCAAGTGCGGCAATTCTCTTTTCAAATACGTCTTCTGTTGGGTTTGTAAGACGTCCATAAATATTTCCTGCGTCTGCTAAGCCAAATCTTGCTTCTGCATGATCGCAATTTCTAAATACATAAGATGAAGTCTGATAAATTGGTACTGCTCTTGCATCTGTAACAGGATCTGGATTTTCCTGTCCTACGTGTAACTGTAATGTTTCAAATTTGTAATTTCTTTCTGCCATAATTATCTCCTTTGTAAATATCTTTTTTCTTAATCTTATTAACTTAATCCTGGAATAAAGGTGTTGAATAATATCTGTCACCTGAATCAGGTAATAATGCTACAATATTTTTGCCTTTGTTTTCAGGTCTCTTAGCTAACTGAACTGCTGCGTATAATGCTGCACCTGATGAAATACCTGTAAGAACACCTTCTGTCTTTGCAAGTTCCTTAGCTGTTGCAAAAGCGTCTTCGTTTTCTACTGCAATAACTTCATCATAAATCTTTGTGTTAAGAATGTCAGGTACAAATCCTGCACCGATACCCTGAATCTTATGTGCTCCTGCTTTTCCTTCTGAAAGAACAGGGCTTGTTTTTGGTTCTACGGCTACAACCTTTACATCAGGATTCTTTGATTTCAAATATTCGCCTACGCCTGTAACTGTTCCACCTGTACCAACGCCTGCCACGAAAATATCAACCTGTCCATCTGTATCTTCCCAAATTTCCGGTCCTGTTGTTTCTCTGTGTGCCTTAGGATTAGCTTCATTAACAAACTGTCCTAATATAATTGAACCAGGTGTTGCTTCCTTAATTTCATCAGCCTTAGCAATAGCACCCTTCATACCTTTAGCTCCTTCTGTAAGAACTAATTCAGCACCATATGCTTTCATAATGTTTCTTCTTTCAACACTCATTGTTTCAGGAATTGTAATAATTACTTTGTATCCCTTTGCTGCTGCAACTGCTGCAATACCGATACCTGTGTTACCTGATGTTGGTTCAATAATTGTTGCTCCCGGTTTAAGCTTTCCACTTTCTTCTGCATCTTCAATCATCTTTAATGCAATTCTGTCTTTAACACTTCCTGCCGGATTAAAATATTCTAATTTAGCTAAAATCTTAACATCTGTAATGTTTTCTTTTGCTTCAAATTTCTTAACCTCTAATAAAGGTGTCTTTCCAATAAGTTCTGCTGCGCTTGTTTTAATATTTGCCATTTTTATATCCTCCAAATTTAACTGATTTTCTAAATTTTTATTTTCCCTATCAATTAGTTGTTTTTCACTTTTAATATTTTTCCCTACTGATTAGTCGTTTTTCACTTTTTATCGTTCTAGAGTTCATTGGGACTCTCTTATCATCATTATAATTTTGAATCTGTAGTTTATAATCATTTGTAAAAAACTATCTGCTACACATTCGCTCCGTCTCTCCTACACTTATGTTGCAACAGTAAGTCTTTCTCATTTTGTAATTATAAGCTGTCTTTGTTCTGCTCATAACACCGCTTCCTTTCCTATTCATTCAATTCCTATAAGTTAAGTAGGTTTTGTTTATAGTGGCATATTACTATCTTTTTCCTACAATGTCAATAGGAAAATTGAACTTTTTAATATTTTTTATTCAAAACATATATGTTTAGTATGTTTTAATACAATTATACCACAAAAAAGAGCATATAAGTTTAAACCTACATGCCCTTTTTGTTATAATCTTTTTTAATAATATCAAGTACCTCTTCTATTGACTCAATAACTTCTTTTGATTTTTCTATCTTCCTTCTTTTTTTCAATATAGTTTTTATTTGCTCTTTATTTTCCTCGTCAACAATTCCATATAAGCAATTTGCTACTTCACATCTTTCTGAAGATTTTGATGAATCAATCTTTTCTAAAAGATATGATAGCCATCTTTCTTCTCCCAGGCAATAAAGAACTGCCCAAATGTCAATCATTGCAAAATCAGATTTTTCCCTTTTCAATAAATTCTTTAAGAACTTTGTTGCTTCCTTCTCCTTATTAATCTCTACAGCTACATCGCCTAAAGCAACTATGGCATAACCTCTTACCATACCCACACTGTCCTTTGAAGCAATTTTCTTTAATGCTTCATATACTTCAAGTGAATCACTATTACTTAAGGCATTGCATGCCTCCATTCTTACAATATCATCTATATCTTTTGTAAGATGTAATAATATTTTTTCACTTTCGATTAACTTGGATTCTTCTAATATTCTTGCAATTAATATTTTATTGTTAACATCATCTTCAAAAGCAATTTTTCTAAGCTTGTCTATTTCCGACTCATTTAACTCTCTTCGTTTTGCCCTTTGCTCTAGTTTGTGAAGAAACTGTTGTTTTTCTTCATACTTTGCATCAACATATCTTTGTACAATTCTATCAGCCGTAATTGTTGCTTGCCTTTCTTTTCCTATTTGAGTTATTTCAGAATTATTTAGCCATTGGAAATAATGAGTCAACTCATGGGTTAATGTACACAAATACTGATAAACTGCCTGTTCTCCCATTTCTTCAAAAGACTCCTTAAAGTCTCCTGCTGCAACTCTTACATAAGGTTCTTCCAGAAAATTGAATGGTCCCAAAAAAGTTCCAAATACATATTCCCCATCCATTGCCTTTATCTTTTTGAAATTTTTAACATATACAGGCACCCTTATGGGAAATGTATATTCACTTCTTAACCACCTGCAATATTCCTTAAACCCTGTTTTTAATTTCTCGTCAACACCTCTGTCAAACTTTAAACGTAAACCTTTTCTAACATTATGGTCTTTGTATTTATCTTTCCAAACTTCACTCTTCCATATGTCCATTTATTTTTAACAAGAACCGCCAATGATATATCACGTTATTATTCACAATACATCATTGACGGTTTTCTTCATGTTGTTCACCGTCCTTTCACTTAATCTTATTCGCCTGCCTCTGATTTTAAATCAACTGACTTCTACTCTAGAAATCATTAATCCATCATTTGCCTTATCATATTTCAGATAAATGTTTAACGTTCCAATTTCCGCATCTCCTAAATCTATCCTTAATGGTGTGCAAATGCCTTCGTCCATATCAATATTTTTAAAATAATCATAATCAGCAAAACCTTTATCCCAATCTTTTGCCATTAAAGCTTTAATTTCAACTACATTAGATTGATTCTTGTATTTCTTCAACAATTTTCCGTTTTTATAAACTCTTGCGTTCTGATTATCTGATTTATCCAAATCTTTAGGATTTTTGTATTCCAAATCATCTTTTTTCACCCCTAAGTCCAAAAGCGAAATAGTTTGGCTAAAGTTATTTCCTGTAACTTTTACTTTATAATCATCTAGTAACTCTGTTTTAAAACCTTCTGATTCCAAATCCTGTTTTTCCACATTGCTGTAAATTTGTTTCAATGCACCATCTTCAAACCCATATAAATTCCAATCAATAGTTGTGTTAGGTTCACTTGACAAAATCAGTTCATCTTTTCCATCTTCTGTAACATCACATAAATTTAGCTGTTCATCTCTCCCCTGACCTGCCAATATGTCGGTTTTTGTAACATAGCTCTTTTTATTGTGGTAATCCAAAACAGCAAGATATGTGTAATTATCCGACTCTTCGTCTTTTTCTTTAATAACTAATGCCAGACTTTCATTTTCTCCTGTTATATTCCCTAAAGCAAAGTTAGTAATATATACCTTGTTCTTGAACCCCAAAAACTTCAAATCATATGTTGGCTCATTTTTCGTACAATAAAGAGTTTTTTGTCCTTCTTTATATTCACATTTGTGAATTATTACATTCACATCTTCTGTAATCTCTTCCGGGTTTGGTATGCTTAATTTTTCTTTAACTTCCTTTGTAGTTTTTAAATTTATAGAACTGCCACTTATCACTGAAGCTTTCTTGTTTCCTTCTTTCAGTTCAACATCTGTTCCAAGTTTGCCATCTTCATATGATACCGTAACATAGTTTTTATACTTCGTTCCTTCACTGTCTGTTACAACCGTATTTATATCTAATGTACTGTCTTCCCTTGTCAGATAAGTATATTTTACATTTTTAATTCCATCCGAGTATTCTTTTTTCAATGCATCTTCTATGTTCTTCTTAACATCTTTTGAATTGGAAATTTTATTAAATTCCTTTTCCGACATTACATTCGCCTTATAGTCGCTGCATTTTTTATTTTCGTTATCCCATTTAAGATGATATTTCTGCTCAGACTGGCTCATCCAATCTTTACTTTTAAGTTCCAAAACAAAATATGTATAATCATATGTATATAGCTCACCTTTTTCAACAAAAATATTCATTCTGCTTTTAGAAAAAAGTTCTACAGGCTTCTCACTACTTACGCCATATATTTTGGCTTCCATTTCGTCATTTTGTGCTGTTTGTGCCTTGTTAAACAAAACATATTTGTCCTTTCCACTTTCAAATAACGTTATGGATGTATTGCTGTCAGCTATGAAATCTGAAACAATTTTTTCTGTTTTGTCACCATTAGAAAACCATAATTCAAATTCATCTTCTACTGCTTCATTATCTTTTTCTTTTCTGGTTAAAACAAAAGCTTCCTTATTGTTGTCACTGTCAAAATCTTCAACAATAGTCTGATAAACTGACTTGTCCGTCAACTTCTCAACCGCCTTGTAGTAATCACTTTTCGTCATACTCTTTGCAGCTGTTGTTTCATTGTTTTTATTCTGTGTTGTTCCACATCCTGTTAAGGATACTGCTAATAATAGCATCATTGTTAATATTGTTTTTCTCATATGCTCACCCTTTTCCGTATTAAACTTCTTCGTCATTGTACTCATCATCATATCTACAGTATTCTTCATACTCTTTTATTACATTTTCAATTATTGAAACCACTAAATAAGACTTTTCTGTCTTTTTGTGTTCTAGTAATATCTTTAAAATTTCTTTCTCATTAGTCTCATCCAGTATCTCACCTAAGCTGTTTGCTACTGCACCTCTGTTTTGATATCTTGGGACATCAAACAATTGAACAAGTTGCTTTAAATACTCCTTTTTACCCATTTTATATAGTGCAGTATAAAGATTAATTCTTACGAACACAACTTTTTCGACATCCAATCTACTTTCAAGAAATTCTATTGTATCACTTTGCATATTAAGTCCTTCTGAAATATCAGATAAACTAATTGTTGCATAACCTCTAACCAAGCCAATTCTATCTTTTTCCGAAAGCTTCTTTAGCCTCTCATATGTTTCCATAGTTTCTCCAATACATAAGGAATCACATGCCTCTGCTCTCACCAATGAATCTTTATCGTACGTTAACTTTAACAAAATTTCTTCGCCTTCTTCCGACTCCGAATTAACTAAAATTTTCGCAACCATTGCTCTATTAAAACTATCGTCTTCATTAGCAATTTCCTTCAGCTTTCCCATCTGCTCATCACTAATTCCGATCTCATAAGCCTCTTCATATAGTTCCATCAAAAATTGGTCCTTGTCCATCATTCCTCCTTTACAATAGTTCTCTTAATTTGTTTTCAGTTATCCCTTTGGTTGGTCCGATTACAATTAAAGACATATTTTCTTTTCTAAAAATCATTTCTGAAATCTCTCTCATTCGTTGAAAGTCAATTCTTTCATTTGCCATAATTCTATCTTCAATAGTTAACACTTCTTTATCATTCAGAAAATCACTACCTAATTGAAAATTTAATTCTTTAGTTTCTTCTGCCCAATACCATAGATTTTCTGTGAAAAAAGCCATATTTCTATCCACGTCTTTTTTAGAAATAATATTCTTAAGCTGCTTTAGAATCTTAATAATCTCCAATATGCTCAACTGCAGCCTGCTTTTATCTATAGAAAAAATTATAGACAATATGGATTCCTTACTAAAAATATCTACACACGAATAAATATCATAAACCAAACCCTGATTTTCACAAATTTCCGTTTGAAGATATGAGCCATCTCCGCCTCCAATTATGCTATTTAGAAATAAAAGTTCATTTTCTTTAATCTTAGTCAAATCCACATCAAAAGATAACTGAACATCCACTATGTTCCACGACGCAAAATTTTTCAATTTAACGTCCGGTTCTCTTTTGAATTGTCTTCCCTTAATAACCTCTACTTTTTCTTTTCGTTCTACTCCTTCATTGACTTTTATTTTCCCAAATTTTTCAAAAATTTCTCTGGACTTTTCTTCATCTATAGCCCCTGTTATAACCAAAGTTACATTATTCTTAGAGAATATTTCTTTCTTATAACCAACCAAATCATCTACCGTAAAACCTTTTACATTCTCTTCACTTCCTAAAATTCCGCGTTTTAAAGAATTCTTACGCCAAATAGCCTTGTCATAAATTTTCTCTAAAGTTACTTCATCCTCCTTTTCATAAATTTCATTTATAACAACCTTTTTTTCACTTTCCAGTTGCTCTTCCGTCCAATCATAGGTTGTTAATATTTTTTCAAAAATATCCAGACTTTTTTCTAAATACTTAGGTCTTACCTTCATATTGAAACATAGCATTTCCTTATATGTAGTGCCACGTAATGAAGTTCCCATCATTTCCGTAGTTTCATATATTTCTTTTTGGTTCATATCTCCCAGTTGTCTAAAATGCATATGTTCCAATAAATGCGTAATCCCATTATTCTCTTTATTCTCATATCTAGCTCCGGCTCTTATATATAATCCAATTTCCACTGACATAGCATGTTCAATTGGATAACATATAACTTTCAAGCCATTGTTTAATGTACGTTTCTGCATAACACTCCCCCTCTTTAACTCATTTTTAATTTTTTCTCCTTAGATATTAAAATTTTCCGTTTCTTGCTACTTCCATAATATTATATTTTTCGTAACAATATCTTTTTGGTCAATTTTTGTACTATAGAAAACTTTTATCTTTCGTACTTAGTCTCCATATATTCCACCATACGTTTTTTCAACTCTGCAGTCCTTGCTCTTGAAACTGACAATGTTTCTCCATTCATTAATTCAATTTCCTCTTTTACACGTTTTTTTATGTATTTTAAATTTACTATGTGACTATTATGAGCATATACAAAATTATATTCCTTCAACTGTTCATACAAATCCTCTATTTTCTTCTTACAATGAAATACATTATTATTGTTATTTTTCAGTCCTCTTGGACACACATGTATGTTCGTCCCTCTTCTTGCAATTGATATATACATAATGTCATCCGACTCAATCTGAAAATGCTCTCTTTCCTTATACCCTTTAATCATTGGTGCCGTTCTCTTATTTTTAAGATAATCTATTATTTCCTCACATTCATCCAGCATTTTTTCTCGTGAATACTGTTTAATTAAAAATCTATATCCTTATCGCTTCCGTTCACTTTGACAATGACTTTTTCTATGTAATCAATAAAAAAAGTGTCATCATCACATATCGCTATATTAATCATGTTAATCCCCTCTTTTGTCTTATATTTTCCGTTCTGTATTTGGTAATTCTATAGTATCAAATAAAAACTGTTTTTGATACACATTTCGATATAAATTTGTCGTTTTTTTCTATCTATTTTTGTCTTTTCCTATATGTACCACAAATATCGCTATTTTCTCATTTTTTGTGGTACGTTTTCAATTTATGTAAACTAATTATGTAACTTATTCTTGCTTAATTTTTTAATTTGTCACATATTGACTTATATTATTTTGTTATGTCGACCAATATGTTACTTATACTGACTTGCTTTCTGTGCGCGTACCACAAAAATAGCTAAATTGCCGTATTTTGTGGTACATTTCTCTATCAAGCTTTTTGTTTCCTATATTATGCAAACCAATCCAGGCTAATTTTAAAGATTCGTTCTTCATTTTCAACATGAAGTCGTCCAAGATGCTCTCCACGCCCCGTGATTTATCAAATTCAAGCCAAATATTTAAAAATTGCTATAAAATTCATAATATTTAAGGGCAAAAAAGAGCCAGAACACATCTCGCATTCTAACTCTTTTCAATGCCAGCCTACCAATCCTTATGGTATTCTAGCTCTTTATTCTCCACCTGTTCCACAGGCTTTCTAACATTCTTTTATTGTTCCACCACCAAGAACTACGTCTCCATCATATAATACAACTGACTGTCCTTTTGTAATGGCTCTTATTGGTTCGTCAAAAGATACCTTAACATCACCGTTTTCAAGTACTTTTGCCACACCTTCTGTTAATGGCTGGTGATATCTTGTTCTTCCACTTACCTTTATTTCTCCTGTTGGGGCTTCACCTGATATCCAGTTAAAGTCTGTTGCAACAAGTTCACCTGTAAAAAGATCTTTGTTTCTTCCCACTACAACCTCATTTGTCTCAGGTCTTATTTCAAGAACATAATGCTTGCCATCTCTGTTAACATTAATTCCCTTTCTCTGACCTACTGTATATCTGTAATATCCGTTATGCTGGCCTATAACCTTTCCGTTAATGTCAAGGAAATTGCCTTTTCCAACTTTTTTATGAGTATACTCCTCAATGAACTTCATATGATTACCATCAGGGATAAAACAAATATCCTGACTATCATGCTTGTTAGCATTAATAAGTCCTGTTTCAGCTGCCTTCTTTCTTATTTCATCTTTAGTATATTCTCCTAAAGGAAACATTGTATGAGCAAGCTGATCCTGAGTCATATGATAAAGAACATAGCTTTGATCCTTTGAATCATCAATTCCTTTCATTAGCTGATACTTGCCTGTAGCTTCGTCATATCTGATTCTTGCATAATGGCCTGTTACAATAACATCACAGCCTAATGTTTTTGCTCTTCTATATAGCTCTTCGAACTTTAAATATCTGTTACAGTCAATACATGGATTTGGAGTCATTCCACACATATAACAGCCTACAAACTTGTCAATAACCTTCTCCTTAAACTCTGCCTTAAAATTAAAAACATAATAAGGAAAACCAACTTTATAAGCTACACTTCTGGCATCTTCCACATCACTTAGAGAACAACATGTTTTTTCTTTTGACATGTTAATGTCCTCATTATCATATAACTTCATTGTTACCCCAATAGGGTCATATCCTTTTTCTTTCATTAAAACGGCAGCCACACTACTGTCCACACCACCGCTCATTGCTATTAATGCTTTTTTCATTTATCCTAACCTAATCATTTCATCAATACAGTGTTTTGCTTTAGTTCTTGTATCTTCATCCAGATTAATTTCCAATCCGCCAATTCCCTTACAGCAGTTTAGAACATCTGTTAATGTTGTTGCCTTCATATTATGACATACACAATCCTTTGATAAAGGATAAAACATCTTATCAGGACAATCCATCTGAAGATGAGTTACTATACTGTTTTCTGTTCCAATAATGAATTCCTTTGCATCGCTTTCTTTTGCATAATTCATAATTCCTGTTGTTGAACCAACATAATCAGCTAATTCCACAACCTCAGGCTTACATTCAGGATGTACAAGGAACAATGCATTAGGGTGTGCAGCCTTAGCCTTCTTAACATCCTCTGCACTCATTCTTGCATGAGTTGGACATCCGCCTGATAACAACTTAAATGTCTTGTCAGGAATCTGTTTAGAAACCCAGTCACCTAAGTTACAGTCAGGAATAAATAAAATCTTGTCATTTTCAATTTTGTTACAAATAGTAACTGCTGATGATGAAGTAACACAAATATCACAAATAGTCTTTAATTCACTTGTTGTATTAATGTAAGCAACAACTGTATAATCACTGTAAGACTTCTTAACCTGTTCAATTAAATCCTTGTCCATCATTTCTGCCATTGGACAGCCTGCGTCACCATTTGCAAGCAAAACTGTCTTATCAGGGGATAAAATCTTAACTGTTTCAGCCATAAATTTTACACCACACATAATAACAGTCTTGTTTTTTGTTTCTGCTGCTTTAACAGACAATGCAAAACTGTCACCTGTAAAGTCAGCTACTTCAAGAATTTCCGGATTCTGGTAGCAATGTGCCAAAATACAGATATCCTTTTCTTTCTTTAATTTAAGAATCTCTTCCTGAATATCTCTAATCATTTCTCACCTTTTAATCTCGCTTACGCTTTTATAATTTCAGGTGATTCCTCTTTATAAAGAAAATGTATTTCAGTAATTATTTGTCTTTATGTTTTTCTTTATAATCGTCTATAGCAGCCTTAATAGCTTCCTCTGCAAGTACTGAACAATGCATCTTATGTGCAGGAAGTCCGTCTAAGGCTTCAGCTACTGCCTTGTTTGTAAGTTCCAATGCATCATCTAATGACTTTCCTTTAATCATTTCTGTTGCCATTGAACTACTTGCTATAGCAGAACCACATCCGAATGTATTAAATTTTACGTCAGTTATGATGTTATTGTCAACCTTTATATATATTTTCATAATGTCGCCACATTTAGCATTACCAACTTCGCCTACTCCGTCTGCGTCATCAATCTTTCCTACGTTTCTAGGATTCATAAAATGATCCATTACTTTTTCACTATATAACATGCTTTTGCTCTCCTCTCTGTAATTCATCCCAAACCGGTGAAATGCTTCTAAGATAATCAACTACATTTTTAATTTCCTTAACCATATAGTCAATCTGTTCTTCTGTAATGTCTTCTGCTATTGTAAGTCTTAATGATCCATGAGCTACTTCATGAGGTCTGCCAATTGCAAGTAAAACATGACTTGGATCAAGTGATCCTGATGTACATGCTGAACCTGAAGATGCTGCAATACCTTTAGCATCTAATAATAAAAGTAATGATTCTCCTTCGATTCCTTCAAAACAGAAGTTTACATTACCCGGTAATCTGTTTTCGCTTGCTCCGTTTAAAACTGAGTGTTCAATCTTTGAAAGTCCTTCAATAAGTCTGTCTCTTAAAGTTGTAACTTTTGCACTTGATTTTTCTATATTAGATACAGCATCCTTTAAAGCTACAGCCATACCAACTATTCCGGGAAGGTTCTCTGTACCCGCTCTCTTACCTCTTTCCTGTGCACCACCTTCTATAATATTAGTAAGTGGAACCTTCTTATTAGCATAAAGAACACCTACGCCCTTTGGTCCGTGGAATTTATGAGCTGATAATGATAACATATCAATTTTTTGTTTCTTAACATCAATATCAACATGTCCAACTGCCTGAACTGCATCTGTATGGAAGATAACTCCCTTCCTTTCACAAATCTCACCAATCTCTGTAATTGGTTCAATTGTTCCTATTTCATTATTTGCATACATTATTGATACAAGAGCTGTATCTTCTCTAATTGCATCTTCAACTGCCTTAGGATCAACTTCGCCCTTTTCGTTTACATCTAATAATGTAACTTCAAATCCCTGTTTTTCTAACTTAGCTAATGTATGGAGAACTGCGTGATGCTCTATTTTAGTAGAAATAATATGTTTCTTTCCTTTTTTTGCACCAAATGTAGCTGCTGAAACGATTGCCTGATTGTCAGCTTCGCTTCCACCTGATGTAAAATAAATTTCTTTAAAGTCTGCACCTAAGCATTCTGCCACGTCCATTCTTGCCTGAAGTAGCTTTTCTGCTGCTCTCTGTCCAACACTATGAAGACTTGATGGATTTCCATAAAAATCTTCCATGCACTCATTCATCGCTTTAATTGCAGCCTGACTAGTTTTAGTAGTAGCCGCATTATCTGCATATATATACATTTGAGTAACCTCCATTCTATATTTAAATCTCTTTTTCCTATCTCTGCACTAGGAATTATATAACCTAATTTTTAATTTGTAAATAACTTTTTTCTTTTTTTATTATTTTTTCCCGTTTTTTCCTGCTTTATTATAATGTAATAACTTAATATTTTCAAATTGTTACAAAGACCCCCTTGACAAATTACATTTTTTTTGGCATTATTAATAACCGTAATATCTATGTAACATTTTTGTAACAGATGGAGGTTATTTTGAAACATAAATTTATAGGTTTACTTTCAGTAGCATTTTTGATGTGTGCATCTACTACAATTGCAGTTCATGCCGAAAACGAAACTACCACTGTTGAGAACCCTACAACAGTGATTGCCGTAGAAACAACTACTCCGGTAGCCAAAACAACTACTCCGGTATATGTTAAATCAATTACAGTTCGCAAGACTATAAAGGTAAACAAAACAGCTAGTATTAAAAAAGACATAAAATTAAATAAAACAAAATTAAAAAATTTCATATTAGTATCTAATAAAACAAAAGTTGCAACAATTTCTTCTTCAGGAAAGATTAAAGCGAAAAAAGCCGGAAAGGCTGTCATTACTGTAAAGTCTAAGAATAACAGTGCTTTATATGCAACAATTAATGTAAAGGTAAAGAACAGATACACTAAAGACCAGTTAAGGCTTATGTCTTCTATTATTTATAGTGAAGCTGGTGATCAGAGTTATGCAGGTAAGAAGGCAGTTGGTATTGTAATTGCCAACAGAGTAAGTTCTAGAAGTTATCCTAACACTTTAAGTGGTGTTATTTATCAGCCGGGACAGTTTACACCGGCAAGAAACGGTTCTTTAAACAGATCGTTAGCATTATATGACAGTGGTCGACTTGACAAGGGTTCAATTAAAGCTGCTAAGGCTGTTCTTAATGGAGATAAGAACGTAAAACTTTCTTATGGAACAATAAATATGAACTCATACTTATTCTTTAGTGGATATGTAAAAGGTGCAAGATTAACAATTGGCGGACACCAGTTCAAATAAGTAGATAAAAAAAAGAATCTTCAGTTTTTCTGAAGATTCTTTTTTTGTTCAGAAACTGACCTTCAATTTTTAGTAGAAATTGTAGAGTAATTTCTCAAATAAAAATCCGAAACAAATATGATAATACACATCTGTTTCGGAGTCTTAACAAACTTTAATTTATTTTTATACTCTGCCTTCAACTAAGTCTTCCAGTGTTACACTTTCCAAATATTCATCTATCTGGTCGTCTAATTTCTTCCACAATGGTAATGTAATACATTCAGTGGCTCTATCGCACTTCTCAGCCCCTTCTTCCAGGCAGCCAACCGGTGCCAATGTTCCTTCAGTAAGTTTGAGAATTGAGCCTATTGTATATTCTGCCGGTTTCTTTACCAGCTTGTATCCGCCTGCTTTGCCTCGCTGACTCTTTACCATATGTCCTTTATGTAATAACGATACAATCATTTCCAAATACTTCATGGAAATTCCCTGTCTTTCTGCCACATCTTTCAGTGATACAAAAGACTCGCCATCATTCTGAGCCAAATCTATCATAACTCTTAAAGCGTATCTGCCTTTTGTAGAAATCATCATCTCTAAATACCTCTCTGTCGTAAATACTCTCCTACCAGTATACATTAACGCCACAATAAAATCAACTTAATTCCGATTATTTTTATAGGAATTGTCGTATAAATATTGTTATGTTTCTTTAAAAATTTTTTTAGAATAACTTTATATGATTATAGTTTCAAATCACTAAAATCTTAATTTTGTGGATTATTTCTTTTTATTTTTAAAATTTTTGTTCCATATACATATGTTAACGCACCTATTGTTATTCCAAGAACTGCTCCTCCTAGTATGTCTGATGGAAAATGCACATATAAATACATTCTTGAAAAAGCTATTAATATAGTAAGCGGAATAACCACCCAACCGAATTTCTTATTGGTTAACGTTATAATTGTTGTAGCTATACATGATGCCTGTGTGTGACCTGAAGGAAATGAATAATCTTTTGGAATTGCTATAAGCATCTTAAAATTTGTATCTATCCAACATGGTCTTGCTCTTTGAACAACGTTTTTCACTATTCCGTTTCCAATAATCAGTCCTATTAACAACCCCGCAAGAACCAAAACTCCATATTTACGGTATTTTTTTGATATAAGCATTGCAACGCCTATGATAATCCAAATAATCCCTGCATTTCCCAAAACTGTAATTCTAGGCATAAACCAGTCACAAAATCCACTACCGAATATTTGTTGTATTTTTTCTAAAATTAACCAATCAATTGCCATTGAGTTAACATCCTTTCCTTTTTAGTTATGTTTTATACTCTATCATTTTAAGAGAAAAAAGACAACCGACCATTACGGCCGATTGTCCCTCTTATTAATATGTAAATAATTTATGAAAGAATATTATTTAATCTTTACTACCTTCTTAGCTGAGTATGGTCCATAAACCTTAGTCTTTCCGTTCATAAAGAATCCTCTAACTCTTACATAATACTTCTTACCTGATTTTAATTTCTTAATTGTGATCTTAGCTTTCTTTGTTGTCTTAACTTTTGATTTCTTGAAATTCTTCTTTAATGAGTACTGAACTTCATATTTCTTAGCCTTGCTTGCTTTCTTATATTTAACAACCATAGCTTTCTTCTTAGCTTTCACTTTAGAAATCTTAACCTGTGAAGGTGACTGGATACCTGCCGTAATCTTGAAGTCCTTAACGTCGATTGTTCCACTCATATCGCTTTCATCGATGTATTCTTTTAAGAATGCACCAAATGCAAACTTAATACCTAAAGTAGCCTGAGCCTGTTTCTTCTGGTATTCTGATCTAAGTGATGGAATCTTAACATCTGCTGATACTGTTACATATCCGTCATCTGCTGTGTCCTGGCTGTTAAGTGCAACAAATGGGCTGAAATCCTTTGTGCTTGAAAGAACGCTCTTACCACCGATTGTAGCCTTAACATTTGAAAGCTTAAGAGCTGCACCATCTTTATCTGTGTTATCAAATGCTTTAAAGTGAATATGTTTTACATAGTTGTATTTGCCTGTGCCAACGTTTTCACCCATAGCTTTTCCTTCGCTATCCTTAATTACGTTGCCTTTAGCATCTTTCTTATCCTGGCTCTTCATAATTTCATTCTTTAAAGTACTCTTAATCTTAAATGAAATTGTGTAGTAACGTCCTCTTTCTACGTTAACAACCTTATCTGCTGTTACGCCCCATGGGTTAGACTGTCCTACAGTTCCCATTGGTGTCCAGTTAGCACTCCATCCTGTACTTACAACATTCATTGTAAAACTGCTTGATGTCTGTGTTGTAATCTTTGCATCTTCACCATAACTCTTGTATGTATTCTCTTTATTCTGATATTTCTGTCCTGCTCCGATAAGCTTATCTTCCCAAGAGCCGTTATCTTCACGTGTATGGATAGAATATGATGTCCATGCCTTTCCGTTAGATACATCTGTTCCATTAGCTACTGCTGCAGATGCCATTGATGCTGTACCAACAACCATAGTTACTGATAAACCGATTGCTGTTAAGTTCTTGAATAATTTTCTCATTTTTTCATTCTCCTTTATGTGTTTTTGTTACTTAACTATAAAATATCATTTTTATCATACTTTTTCAAGTGCAGTTTGTATAAAATTAAAGAAAAATGAATCGTTTTTTATAGAAATATTGAATAAAAACTGTTTTATCTTTAAAAGTTACTTATTGTGACATAAGTATTATACTTTTTGTTATATAGTTTATTTTATGTAAAACTGCATAAAAACATTAATATCTCTCAATTGTATTTACTTGCAAAAACTAAAAATACCATTTAACGCAGGAGCAACCATCGAGACGGCAGGCGAGACTTCCAACCTTCGAGCCCAAGACCTACGCTCGTTTAATGCAAAAAAACAGCACCCTTTTAGGATGCTGTTTTTTTGCATTAAAAAAGCGCGAGACGGGGATCGAACCCGCGGCCCCCTCCTTGGCAAGGAGGTGCTCCACCACTGAGCCACTCGCGCATTGTACGTGTGCGTCAC